>Ga0074193_1000566_pt1 | contig 58904 bp, 48 predicted proteins | sample EPASupsiteHSE605_FD_64523 | JGI IMG/M metagenome (GOLD analysis project Ga0074193, IMG submission 64523) | Bioremediated contaminated groundwater from EPA Superfund site, New Mexico - Sample HSE6-05 | ecosystem: Environmental > Aquatic > Deep subsurface > Groundwater > Contaminated ...
CTGCTAGAGATGGTCATCTTAGTGTTGTTGAATATCTAGTTAATCAAAAAGCTGATATAAATGCAAAAGAATATAGAGTTGAGTTTTTATATTTAATTGGACTCCTCTTCATTATGCTGCTAGATATAGTCATCTTAGTGTTGTTGAATATCTAGTTAATCAAAAAGCTGATATAAATGCAAAAGATAATGATAATTTGACTCCTCTTCATTATGCTGCTTTTAATGGTCACCTTAGTGTTGTTGAATATATAGTTAATCAAGAGGTTGATTAAAATTCAATAGGATATATTGTTGAGTTTTTATATTTGATTGGACTCCTCTTCATTTAGCTTCTGCTAAAGGTCATCTTAGTGTTGTTGAATATCTAGTTAATAATCGAGCTGATATATATTCAAAAGAACATTATGTTGAGTTTTTGTTTTTTATAGAACTCCTCTTCATTTTGCTGCTAGAGAAGGTCATCTTAGTGTTGTTGAATATCTAGTTCATCAAAAAGCAGATATTAATTCAAAAACTACAAGTGTTGAGTTTATATATTCAAAGAAACTCCTCTTCATTTAGCGGCTGAAAATGGTTATATTAGTGTTGTTGAACATCTGGTTAATCAAAAAGCTGATATAAATACAAAAACAATAGATGGGAACACACCTTTGAGATTAGCAAGTGAGATCAAAGGCAATGATTCAGAAGATATGAAGAAAAGGAAATCAAATGTTGTTGAATTCCTCAAGAGTAAAGTGGGACAATAAGACAGAAGAGTATTAAAAACCACATCATTATTTTTTTTGAATATGCTATCAAGCTCGGGTTTGAAGGGTATAAGAGATATCCTATAGTAAAGCTATAATGAAGAAAATCGAGAAATGAAAATTTAGATTTGATGAATATAATTGAAAAATTGGTGGGGGTTGGTTTAAATAGGATTATAATCAAGAGGTCAGGGAAAATATTTTTGAATCAGTGATGTTTTTGAAGAATAAACAGTGAGAAATGTGTGGTTGGTCATTCTCATTGAGGAATAAAAATTATCATGATAGACAATAAACCAAAGAGACGAGTAAAATGGATTCACTGCCACAGAGTTTTTATATAATAGATTAGCATGATATGACCTTTTGGACAATTCATATACTCTTCAAAGCCATAGATTGGGGTGAAATCTCTTCGTTTTCCTTCATTAGCTTGGGTGTATACCCATCTGTATTACCTTGTGAAACAGCATTTACATATAATTGTTGGATCAATCCTAAGCCTCTCTCATTTCACTACCCCTTCTCAAAGGAAGTTTTGTTCTTAAGAATCTTTTCTACGTAACAAGTTGAGATACAGTAATCATCCAATATCACCAGAGCTGCCTCATCGTTTGGTACAGTATTGTTTGTGGCTTGCTGATAAAACTAAAAATGTGAGTTTTACGATCCATCTATGGTTTTCCCTGTTAACAAAATTACACTGAACTTCCAAACATGAAGAGTATGCTTGAACACACATTGTTAAGTTGGACATGAACACTCTTAAAGACATACATGTATGTATATAAATGTACATGTACACACACTGATTATCTCTAAGCGCACACTTTGATGTGAACCTGAGGGTTTCATGTGTTTGAAGGGCGTTCATGAACAATGTATATGTTTGATATTGATGTGAACTGTACTGGTCGTTTTTTTGTGAGATATTACCTTCCAACAGCTCGGAATATTTTAATTAGAGCATTGACAAGAGGTAGCTCCGCAAATACACTTGTTTATATACTACCAAAGTCAGTTGCCTCACTACAAAAAAAATTTGCTCCATATTTTCAAATATTTTAGATTCATTTATGGAGAAAGAGTAAAAGTCCTATGTAACAGTGAAATTTGAAACAATTCTCCAATCTAAATTGGTCCTTTGATGAATAATTTCAGAGAAAAATCTGAGCAACTGACAAGGAACTAAATTTCCGGAAAGATGAATATTGAATGTATTAGTTAAAATTCAAACTAATCCTCTTCATTTTGCTGCTGAAAATGGCCATCTAAGTGTTGTTGAATAACGGACTCTTCTACATTCTGCTGCTCAAAATGGTTATCTTACAATTATAGGGAGTCTCATTAATCACAAAGCTAATATTGAAGCAACAGATGATTTTGATGGTTTTTTTAATTGGAAAAAATCCTCATCATAATTCTTTTTAAAGAGGTTTATATAATGTTGTTGAATATCTAGTTTAACAAAAAGCTGATGTTTGTCCAAAAAATAATCTGGGAAAACTCCTTGGAAGGCTGCGAGTGTGAAAGGTATCAAATGATTTGTCCAATTCTTGGAAAATAATGGGGATCATCGCATTTGGTTTTCTCATTAAAACACCACATTCATTATATTTTTTGCGATTCTGTTGCTAAGCTAAGGATATAAAAAAAATCAACATATCTTTGGGGAAGAGATATTTCCATGAATTTCCAATTTCATAATAGGTAAAGAATGATTTGTTGAGTATCAGATGAAAAAATTTTAAAGTTGTTTATCGGAAATATGATTGTGGAACTAATAATTGGGGAAAAAGAAGAGATCAAGGATCAGATGATAGAATTAAAATGAACTTATTCTCATTTGTAACATTATTCGAATTAATACTTATGAAATTCATTTAATATAACCCATTGCTAATCAAACATCACCAGCTCCACCATCAATCACAAATCTGATTGTAATACCAAATATTTTCTCAAATTTGTTAGTCAAAAACATACAAATAATGTATTCAAAGCTACTAGAGGTTTCATTTAAAAAGTCGCGAATAAAAAGTTTCCAGTAAAATTTTGGGGTAAAAATTACTCATTTAATGAGTATCAATAGTTTTATTCTCACCAAGTGTCTCAAAATAATTGACACTCTTATACAATGGGAAATATGCAAACCTTTTGTTGATAGAGTGGATCCTGAAAGAGATGGGGCTCTCGATTACTATGATAGAATCAAAGAACCGATGACATTAAACGAAGTGAGGACGAAGCTGACAAATAATGCTTATAAGAATTTAGACTCATTTAAATATGATGTTAACTTAATATGGAAAAATGCGAGAATTTATAACGGAGAAGATACATTATTTACACAAATGGCAAAAGAGGCATCAATGTGGTTTGATCAAAAAACCAATAACATTCCTTCTTGTATTGAGGAAGATTGGTTGATGCAAATACAGAATGTAACGAAGAAGATATATAACGCATTAATTGACCCACCACCAGATCTCAGAACAAATACAAGGGGACAACCAGTTATCATGGAAACCGATAACCATAAAAATGGTCATTTATCTAGAAGCCCCAACAAAGGAACAAAAATGTAATAAAAGCGAATCTTATTTTTTCTTTTATTAAAGCCACTCTTCAATGTCCTTTGCAATGCTTTCAGGTTCAGTAGATGGAGCATAGCGCTTAAAGGATTTTCCATCCTTAGAAACAAGGAATTTGGTAAAGTTCCACTTGACTCCTTCTGTGCCAAGGATGCCTGGAGCCTTTTCCTTCAAGTAAACAAACAAAGGATGAGCACCATTGCCATTGACTTCGACTTTGGAAAACATAGGGAAGTTAACGTTGTAAGTACGGCTGCAAAACTCATGAATTTCTTCATCAGAGCCTGGTTCTTGACCAGCAAACTGATTGCATGGAAATCCAAGAACTACAAAATTCCTCTCTTTGTATGTTTCATAAAGTTTCTCAAGACCAGTATACTGCTTGGTAAAACCACAATGGCTGGCTACATTAACAATCATAACAACTTTGCCTCTAAGATCCTCAAATGAATAATCTTTGCCATCTATTGTCTTTACTTGGAATTGGTAGAATTGTCCTTCACTCATTAATAAAAATGAAGTGATAAAATATCATTTACATAATTGAAAATAATCTCTCAATTACAAAAAATATCATATTGAAAAAATCCGATGATTTTTTCAAATTTGATTTGACCAACTTAAAAAATAATCAGATCCCCACAGTTAAAAAGAAGACATTATCGCTTTGTTTACATTATTCTGCAAGAAGCTTTGAAAGAGTTTCTTCGACAATTTGCTCGGTTATTGGATCATATTGGGCAAATGATGGGCTTGTCGATTCCATGAGCCACACAGGGAGTGTTGGCTTCCAAATCTTCATTGAAAACACACTAATATTGAATAGAGACTCTATTTGCACATCATTATCGGTGTTAATGTATGCAATTGCCCCGCTGTTAAACATACCACAGTAATCACCGGAGCTAAACACAGTCAAGAAGCCAAAGTCTTCACCGAAAGTGTATTCATAACCATTTGGTTTGAATTCGTGGGATCGGATAATCATTTTTAATCCATTTTTATCTAAAAATGACTTAATCTGTGATTTTGGAGCAAAGTATCCGGCTCCTCTTGAATTCGGGGAGAATTCATCCATTTTATTATCAGGATCAGGGTCACTCCACATTAATTCCTCCGCAAGTTTAATAGATGTGTCTGGGATAGGTTTGGATATTTCATTTATCTGAGATAGCGAAACCAATTCAGGTCCAATACACCCATGGACACAAAAATGAGAATCATTGATAAGAGCAACCAGAGAAAGATGCCTAAAACAATCAATAAACTTATCATAAATCTCTTTGGAATACATATTAAGGCAATCGCTCCGAAAATTATAATATGATGTTAGAAACTCAGTTTCATGGTTTCCCCTCAATAAATAGATAGATCCAGGATAAAGAATCTTCAAAGAAAACAATAATATCAAGCAATGTATTGATTGGGCTCCTCTATCAACGTAATCACCAAGAAAAACAAATTTACTCTCAGGTGGGTATTTTTGGGATTCAAAAACACCCAAAAGGGCACTGAGATTACCATGTATATCACCTACAACCGAAACAGGCCCTTTAATTCTTATCATGGTGGGCTCTTCAGCAATAATAAGCTTAAAATGGTCAATTAGAAGACCAAGGTCTTTCTCAGATGGAAGAGTGGCGCTATTAACTGTTAATGGTAAATATTCGGAATTTATGATGGATAATATAATAGTATGAAGGTCCTGGGTATCCATAATTTATTTGACACAAACACAGAAACGATTAAGTGAACTTTAATCGTTCCTTTACAATTTTATGTGAAATCCTTAATAAAGATAATAAAAAGTGTGAATTTGAGAGCCAAACCTCTTCTAGAAGTTGTTAAATCTATTGAAATAAATAATGTTACAGTTTACTTCAAAAGGTGGTCAGTGTCTTTTGGTTCTTTCTTTTGTTCCAAATATTTTTCATAGGCGTATAGAGATGCTCCTGCTAATCCAATTGTTACAGATGTTACATTAGATATGCTGATTGTGGATGGAAATATTATGAAAGATGCTGCTGCTTGAACAACCTTTTTGGCTATACCTACAATTACATATGAGGTTGCTGTTGTTGAAGAAAGAAGCAAAAATGCCATTACATCAAGCACAACAGCCGCTAACCCGGAAAATATGAGAAAAAATGGCTTGAGATATATGGATTTGTTATTCGAATCACATAAATCTCTGAGATGAATTTTTCTAAACGAGTATAGAAACAATAAGATGGAAGATATTAAATTGTTCCAGAAAGCTACAGCAAAAAACCCTATTCCCTTTTTCGATAATAGTTGTTTTTTTGTCAGTACATAACAAGCCGAAAAAGAAATTGATGCAAGCATCCATAAGTATCCTGGCAAAGAAAACTCAAGATCAGTATATAATCCAACAGATGATCCTAGCACAATCAGGAATATTGAAAACCATATTGTTGAATTGAACCTGGCTCCATAAAAAGCGACTTCTCCAACTGCTGTAATCACTACAGATAGACACTTCAACAAAGTCACCATATGTATTGATAAAAAGTGCAATGTATAAGAGTTAGAAAGCATAGTCCCGAGAAATGCCAAATTAGAAATCATGACTACATAAAAATCAGATATAGATATATATATATTCAGACGATAAAACATATTTCCAATGATAATTCCAACAACAGTTACCAAGCATTGAATAAATAATAGGATTTCTGGGTTGAGGTATTCTATTTTTGATTTTTTCGCTTCATTAAGTATTAATTTGTTAATAAATATCATGGCTACAGAAGAAAGTCCATAAAAAACAGAAAAGACAAGAATATTGATACTTTTCATCTCTCACGTTTTATGGATATTGAAGAAAGACTTACTTTGATGTCGGCTGATTTGGATCCTATTAGATTCCAAAATAGCACTTTGCAAAGGATCGAGCCTGATATTAGTGAGAAACAGAGTATGAGTTTTAAGGCTAAACAAACCAAAGGAATTACCACTGGAATCAGACTTGGAACGAGGGATAAGCTGGAAAGGGCTTATTCAGATCTAATGAAAAATAATGGTGGAATCGCTAGAGAAATTTCTTTTCTCAAGGAACAAGAATTATTTGAGGAATCGATTAACCAAGAAGATTACCAATCAAAATTCCGAAACATCTTTTTGAATCTTAGAATGCTTCAGGATTACTCTGCAATTGTTTGAATTCATCAGATAGTATATTATATTTAATAAATGAGCTATTGGGCAATTCATACTTTAAAATGCTTAACAGTGGTAGAACATAGAAACATTGATGTTCATTGAGCGAGAACCACCTGAAACATATATTACACCACCATTTCCAGAGCAAGATATTGTTTTTTTTCAACATAACACATTCATTGACCATTATTTTCTCTTTCGCACCCCAAACCAACATGCCTTTATCATTCACCCACAATACAAAATAGAATATCTTCATTTACTATGATCAGAATACTTATTAGACAACAAAATAATCTTAATGATCCGTCTTACTATTATATTTCTCATACTTATTATACTCTTCTCTCTTGTGTTTCTTCTTCATTTCTACAGATCATTAGACTTGAATGTATGAAATCGACAGGAAATGATCTTTGAAAAATGTACAAATGGTTATAAGATTCTATCCACATCCATCTCCATCAGCATCTCAACTGAAAACATTCCATCATTTCTTATCTGTCTCCCATTAATTGATTTCATCTGATGGAACTGATGAAGCCCTCACTCCACCCCAACAAAGGTTGCATATTGATTTGCTACTCAATCCACAATTGTACCAAGCTTCCTAACCAGAAAATTGTCTGATTATGAAGTTAAATTATGATTAAAAAACTTTATGTCTCTGAAAATTGATTTTTTTTGGGTGGAGTATGTATTCAATGCATACATAACTCATGTATTCTCACCCGTTATTTATGGAAATTAAGTTTAGGTTTGAGGGGGAAGTACATTCCATCTGCTTTGAGAGTACAAATTGGAGCCCCATTAGAGATAAGTATGAAATAATCATGTTTATATTCCAAGGCTTCTCCATTAGCCAGTTATAAATGTTTGATCATATTGGTATATTCGCTTTTGTCCTATATCCTATACAATATTCTTTGCTCAATCCTGTGTTTCTCGAAGAGTGAGTAACTCTGAGTAACAAAAAGCCTGATAATTTTATACATTTTATCACAATTCTATTGCTGTAATTTTATAAATGAGTTGTGCTAATCTAATCAAAGTTACTCCGCAATCCAGAGTATCTTTGAGCTGCTCTTCTGTTTTCCGGGTCCAGCTATGCATATTTAGTTTGTTAGGAGCCCAAACTTTGGATGGTGGAGGGATTTGTATTGTTTCTACAGGATCAATTGAAATTGATTCATGTACATCAACATCTTGTATAGGAAAAAACGGCGGAGCAATGTATTTGCAGGGGATGAGCAATTTTAACTCCAAGAAAAACTGTTTTATGGAATGTGTGGCATATGGCTGGGGTTACTCATCAATGTCATATTCATCATCATCAGGGAATCAGGAATTTAACGACAACCTTATTTACCAATGTGCAAAAGAGAAAATTGGCTCAAGAACCATCTTATATCTTCTATATGGGAGCATAAGTTTTCATCACAATAACATTTCAAATAGTAATACTCCAGCATATGATGCTTGCCTTCTACGTTATTCCGCAACTACAGATGCAAGATACACCATTATTGCTAATAACCAAGTTTCAATAGCAATTAATATTGATGCATCAGCTGGTAGTGTATCATATATTAATATTTTAAATAATATCCAAAATGGGGGAAATCAAGTCATGATCTGGAACCAATACTCTCAAACATTTACTTTTACCAATTGTGTTTTCTTAAATAACCAATACACCTCAGTCGCATACTCAATATCAAAAATTACTTTTTTGAATTGTGCAAGCAAAGGTAACACATTCACATTGACCGGACATGAGGTATCAGACTACCCCTTGTTAAACCTAGTCCAAGTGGATTGTGTGTGTCAACCTATTCTTTCCATCACATCACTCGACAAACACAAGCAATCAGTCATTAAGATTGTACTTTTTAGCGCTGTTTTTTCTTACTAAAGCACCATTTTTTACACAGTTTTTTTGTTGAATGCAGAACGAGAGCAACCCAATACATTTGCCTCCAAAATTACTAGGAAAGTTTAAGCAGATTAACAAGACAAATACTAAGGAAGATTCCCCCGAAGAGATTGGGTCGGAAATCAACCAGTCATTTTTTCCTTTTCCTCTTATTACAATCCTCCCTAGCCAGGCTCCTTATATAGAAAAGAGAATATTGCAGAAGAATGATACGGAAATGAGAGAGATTACCCGATTAGCAGAAAGATCAAATGATTAAAATGGCAGTATTAGCTTATGAATTTCTAGCCTAAATATTAAACAGCTTGTTAAGAAGAAATAATTTTAGTTTTGTTTTTGTGATGCAATCAACGTATTCAGTCTTTCCAGCAAATAGAAAACTTTTAGATGAAGCAAAGATTCCATTTGCAATATATACACAGCCAATGAAACAAACAAGCTTGATTCTGAATAAAAATGAGGAGGTACCAAGATGCGATTCATGTAAATCATATTTTAATGGGCTTTGTATTTCTAATTCATACGGATGGAACTGTACAATATGCGGAAAAAGATGTTCTTTTGACAAATACACAGATACAATAAAAAATGTTTCAATTCAGCCTTCATTCTCAATAATCTCTGATCCGATACCAGATTCGGCAGTTATCCATGTTATTATCATATCATGCGGATCTATTGAGCCAGCAAAAATAATCATGTCGTCACTTCCTCCTGATTCTGTGGTTCATGTGTATGTTATAACTAGTAGTAATGCATCCACAAAGATTGTAACAAAGGCAGGAAGAGTTGGTGATTTAGGTGAATTGCCAAAAGAATCCATACGAGTTGGGATCGAAAAGGTATTTCAAGTCATTCTTTCATTATTGCTACTTCCACAGAGGTGTATATGGGTAAGAGCTTTTTGTTCTGGAGGAGATGCAACTAGTATTATGAAGAAACTTAATGATATTAACAAAATCAGACTAAGAATCGACTTTTATGTTGATACACCAATATCTAGATATCAAAAAGAGCTAAGCGAACTGTTGCCAGGTGTTTTAAGGTTTTTTGGATCTTTTTTGGAGATCAATAACCTTATATCGGCCTCTGATATTGCCTCCCTAGATTGCATATCTCCCTATTCATATCAATGCAAAATTCAATTGAAATCAGGTTCTTTGTATTCTTCAATATGTGGTGACAAACGATCAGCAGTACCAGTGATATCAAGTCAACACACTTCAATTCCATTTTCTATTACACCTCCTCAATCCAATACAAACATAACATTTCAGGCAATACAATCAATATCTGAAATGTATACCTGGAACCCACCAACAAATGTTATTGAAAAACATACAAATATTTCTACATTTGACTTCCCAATATCTGATAGTATTGATCTGATAATGCAATCAGTTACACCAACTGCTGTTTTTGACTATTCAAAAAGGTTCAGTATTAGTACGAATTTCCAATCTTCTTTTCCAAATATCAAATCTCTTGAATCAATGAACACAATGGCACAAAAGTCCCCCCAGTTTAACAGCTTTATGTATGAGTTTTTCAGTCAATGTCAACCACTCACTTGGAAATATGTTTTGGGCTGTTTCTTAGAAGTTTGGAAAGATAAAGAAACAAACGAGTTAAATGTTGTCATTATTAAGAAGTATCCAAATTTATATTTTTATATCAAGGAAGGGTCTGAAGTATTAATTGGAGACGCAATCAAGGGTTTTATTGAAAACTGCAAACCATTAATTGTTTATGTTAAGCAAATATCTTTTAAGGATATAAATAGTGTTTTATCAGGTTTTGGAATGGCACAATTAGATTTATTATGAGTATGAACTTCTATTTCTTCTCAATGTTACCACACATTTTGAAGAAACCGACTTTCTTCGAGCTAATACTAATAACCCTTTTCCTTCTAATATGTGAAGCTTTTTAACATTATTTGATTGCTCATCCAATATTTCCAGATCCATAGTATGTTTTTCGACAGGTTGTAGTTTTTCAAAAAAGTAGTCAATCGAGTCATTAGACAATAGTTTTTTGAAATCTTGCATAGGATAAGATATAGATTCAATGTTATTAAACCATTCTGAATAAAGAATTTGGTTGATGTTTGGCCTATCTTCAGGGTTTGTTTTCAACATTGAAGATAATAGTGAATGGCATGAATTGGAGATCAAATCAGGTATATAGTAATCACCATTAATGATTTGATTAATCATCTGGGTTTGGTTCTTTTTTGTCCATGGAATTTGTCCAAATAAGATTGCATAAAGAATAACACCAAGCGACCAAATATCTGCCTTATGCCCATTATAAGGCTTTCCCATAATTAATTCTGGTGCTGCGTATGATGGCGACCCACATCTTGTTACCAAAATTGAGTTAGGTTTGCATTGAGCAGAAAACCCAAAATCTATTATTTTTATCATTCCATTCGGATATATCAGGATGTTTTCTGGCTTTAGATCTCTGTGAACTATTCCGCTCCCATGAATGTGGGCCACTCCACGACATATTTGATAAAAAATCGCCCTAGCTTCGTCTTCAGGTATTTTTTTCACTTTGTGGATATAGTTAAACAGTTGCCCGTGAGGACAATACTCAAGAATGACGTAGTAATTGAGAGAATCCTTCAAAAGTTGAATAATATGAATAATGTTAGGATGGTTCATCTGTTGGAGCAATCGTATTTCTGATTCAAACTTTTCTTCCAAACCATTACATTCTATTCTTTTTTTAGCCACAATTTTGCATGCATATCTTTCTTGAGTGATTTCATGAATGGCAACCCTAACTTGAGAAAAACTACCTTCCCCAATGACTTCTAGCAATTGGTATGGGCCAATCTTATTCGGAATAATATACCTCTTCGGTAATTGAGGAAACGGTGTGGTTTTTTCATTCATTATCAATGGCTCAGTTTCAATTTGAAAACAAAGATAATTTGAATTCAATTTTTTCGTAAATTCTTCAAAAAAATCGATAACATTGAAATTTTGTCAGAATTACTTATTACAAAACATTTATTTCATTTCTATTATTTGAGAATCTAGGTGTCACAATTTGAGGCAAGGATTTCTTACTGGATCTGGGATCATTACATTCAAAAGCTGATTTTGGTATGGGTTCGATAGGATCTGTGTTGATTGCGATGTCTTTAAGAATTGCTGGCTTTCGGTAGTGTTTTGGTTTGAATGCAATGATGGTATCATATATGGAACATATTTGAGAATTCAATGAATTAATTGAATTTTGTTTCTCAAAAATTATTTTTTCTTCTATTCTTCTGGGCTGAGATGAAAACATCGATATTATGATGTTTGATATTCTGTTATCAATATCTGAAACTTTGAGTGATAGCTCGCTATCTATTTGAATATTCCGGCTTTTTTCTAGTTTTTGACTTGTTTGAATATTATTATCTCTGTACAGATCACTAAACTGAGATTCTTTCTTTAGACATTCACTTGAGCAAGTTTCTATAATGGTCTTTTGCTGTTTTTTGGCTTCTTCAATTCTATACTTTAAAGTGTCGATGGCTTGCTGATGTTTTATTTGAAGGACAGCAGCATCTTTTTTGCTCTGTTCGATTATTTCTTGTTTTTGGTTATCCACAGATACTCTCAGCTTTGTTTTGTTATCCTGGTGTTGAATACAGGGCTGGGAAAACAGTGAGTCATTTTCTTGTGATTCTTGAAGAAGCAAAAGGCGCCGTTTCATAATTAAATCTCTCTCAGTTTCAATATCCCCTTTCAAGACTAGAATTGTGTCGCTAAACACTTTTTCTTTGTTAGAATATTCTTTCATAAAATTGATTTTCTTTACCTCGAGTTCCTCAATAAGTTGCTTTTCAGAAATGCCAGAATTGATATCAGCTAATGATTCTCTAAGGATGAGTATTGAACTGTTATTATTTGACTTTTTCAGATTCAATTCTTTTTCTTTTCTAATTACCAAGTCTTTTGTTCGATTTTGAAGCTGAAGTATTTTTCTTTTCATGTCAATAATTTCCCTTCCTCTTAAATTCTCATCAGCATCATATAATTGAGATATTTTTTCTATCTTATCACCAAGTTGGACTTGATATATTTGGATTTGCATTTCGTACTCACTACAAATTTTATCAGATTCTGTTTTGAATGATCTTTCGATTTGCCTTTTATTCTTTTCTAAAACAGAGAGCTGAGTAATCATATCAGTAAGTGTTTTATCTTTCGCAGCCTTTTGATCCAGAATTTGCTTATCAAGAAGTATTAGCTCTGATTCTTTCATTGTCTTTCCAAGTCCATCAAAATCATTGTCATTGATCGTTGATTGGATATTTCTTGCTTTTTGAATTTCTGATTGGTATTTCTTTTCTGAATTCTGCTTCAGAATTGTAAAATCATTATTAAATCTGATCAAAATTTCGTTCATTTTCGAATTGCACACTTCTTTTTGTCGCTTAACATTTTCTTCATTACGAGTATTTTTTTCTTGAACATTCTGAGCTATTTTGGATTTTTGAACTTGAATATGAGAATTAAGAGTATTCATTTTTTCTTGGATACATATTATGTGCTTATTTTTAAGTTCATTTATCATTCTTTTCTCATTTTCACACTCTTCTTTAATCTTCTGGAATTCTTTGGTGAATTCAAGTTTATTCTCATTAATAAGAGATTCTATCATGGCTTTTCTGTGACTTGAGCTGGATTGAAAAATTTTGGTGTTTCTGATATGGTTTTCTCCAGTTCTGTCTTTCATGTTGGTATTGAAAATTCTCTGCTTTTGATCATTCTTCTTTAATTCTTCAGTGAGTGTGTCCTTAATGAATAATGATCGATCTTTCATTCGTTGAGTTTTATCATTTCTTTCAATAATAATCTGTTTTTGAACTTCTATATCAGAAATATGCCGATTTTTGTCACATATTATATTGTTTTTGTGCTCATTAAAATACTCATCAATTCTCTTTTGATTTTCAGATTCATTGTTTTTCATTTCGATTAGCTTTTTGTTATATTCATTTTGAAGCTGCTTCATTAAACTATCAAAATGTTCAACATCTTTTTGAATCTTTTTTCTGAATACAGAGATTTTTTTCATTTCTTCGGATTTTTTCCTCTGGTGTTCACTATTCTCAACTTTCAACGACTCTTTCATTCGATTCATACCAATATTAAGTGATGAACATTGCTTTTTTGCTTCAACAACAATCCCATTTACTGCCTTTTTCGATGATTCTATCGCTAATCTAGGTTCAGTTGGAATCAAGGAATACTCATCAAACAATTTTTTGCAGACCAATGAAATATCTTTCAATCTCAATCTCATGCTAATAAACTCATCTTTTCGCTTGATAATCTCATCCTTTAAAATAACAGCCAACTCTTCATTCATTCTATGTATTAATTCTTTATGATCATGAAGCAAAGAGTCGAGTTTCTGACAATTTTCTATATTTCGATCTGCAATCAAGCCTTCAATTCTCTGCAACTCGCTATTCAATGGAGATAATATCGGAGAATCTTGAGGAATTTCACATCTTTTCTTGAAAATATCTACTTTCTGTATGAATTCTGATGAACTGTTTTCAACCAATTTATTCAATTCCTTTATTTCCAAATGATAATGCTTCATTTCTTTTAGTATGTCTTTCATATCATCGTATTTTTGGGCTACCATTTGAGAAAAAGATGCTTTGATTGCTTTGTACTCAGTCCCAAATGATTTACACGAATCGCTGATCGATTTTTTCCTAATACTAATATGGTGGTCTTGAATTTCCTGTGTTTTTTCTTTAAAATCCTTTTCACAATCAATTAATGAAGCGTTATAATCATTTTCAATATTCATTAACTCAAATCGAAAATCCAGGTTGAAGTTATTAAATTCACTAATAACTCTCACCAACTGTGCAAGTTTTTTACAAGAATTGTGCTTAAAAGCGATGTTTATTTCATTCATCGATTGTGATATACGTTTAAAATTTAACACACTGTGATAAAAAGACCCAGAAAACATGCTATAGCATTAGCATACACAGGCCACAGTACTATTTTGAAGTTAAACTGTGCAGTATTTAAAACGAAAGCTACAGTGTATACTAAGGAAGCCATAAGTCCCAAAACTTGAGATGGTGCCCAAGGAATAATGACTAAAGCTAATGAAACCGAAGCAAATATTCCCATAAACACATAAACTGTGATGAATTTTGGCCCTCCGTTGATGGGAGATAAGGAAAGAGGTTTAAGATTATCAACCAAGCCAAAAACCTGGTCAATCGATCTGATCATTGAATACTTTTTTGATTGGAAAATTAATCCTTCGAAAAAATAACTCATAAATGGAATAATCATATGGGATGGGCATATGGGATTATCTTGAACTTTAATCCATGCAAATGACCCAGAAACAAACAAACAGGTAACAAAAATTAGTGTTCGAGTAATTCCTTTGAACATTAAAAGAAATGACATGTGAAATATCAAATTGGAGAATTATTGCAAAAGCGTATGTGGGCTTAATCAGGTGCATTTAGATGAGTGAGGATTCTTTAAAAATTAATTTTTATGTTCGGGGGAAAGTACAAAAAGTCATGTTTAGACAGACAATAATGAGGGCAGCAATGAAACGAGGCGTTGTTGCTGGTGCTACAAATCATAAGGTTGATACAAATCGAGTAGATATAGCATTACAAGGCGGCAGGGCTCAGGTTGAAGAAATAGTTGATGGCCTCAAATCGGGGAAAAAAATCAACTCATGGGGCGCTTATGCAACCGAGTTTCACATTCTCCAAGATGGACCAAATCCGTTAGATCATGAGGTTAATACATCAAACGTTGATAATATCAAGTGGAAAAAGGGTGTAAAATTTTTCCTTTAATGATTTTATTAACAAACAAATTTATTCTTGGCTATTTGTAGCTAATTGTGACACTTTGGAAAGCAATTCAGTGAATTTCCCGTATGGGAGTTGATCTATTTCGCTTCTAGTTACACGGTCGGCATTTATAGCAGTTTTCCTAATTAAATTTCCAAGAGCTTGAGGGGTAATCAAAGCATCATGGGGGATTGGACCAAATGAGCTGGTTTTGTTTTTCTTATGAACTAAAACCCTATATAAATCTTCTCTGTCAGGGATAATGACTATATGAGCATCATTAAACTGCGAAGTTATAGTTTCTTTGTCATATCCACATCTGTTTTCACACCAAACAATATGAATGTTGTCATTACCAATGTGCCTTTTCTTCAATAATTGCTGGTCATCATTAATGAGAGTTTTCATCATTGGAGAAACATGGAACATGAGTTCAGTCTGGAAATCAGAATAAAAAACAGATTTTGGAGAAACTTCAGAATCCAATTTCCCATCATAATAAGCATGTGTTTTCAAATCTACAACCTCCCCGAGTGATAATAGGAATTCCTTAAAACTAGATGATGTGTTTTCTATTGTATTCTCTAATATTTCGTTTTGGGTGGTTTGATCTGATCCAACATAAAGAATACCAATTTTGATTACTTCTCGAGTGCAGCATGAAAACAATGCTGAACAATGACGTGAGAGTGATGTGGAGCTATTAATGTATTGTACATTATTTCCAAATCCAATAATTGAAGATAAAAAAGGAATGATCTTAACACTCTTTTGGTAAATATCCCCAAATGATGATTGTAAATACTCGGTACATGGTTTTGGATACTTTTGCATAACTTGTGGTGTGATATTAAGCATTTCATGACTATCTAATGGTAGTAATTGAGAATCATGAGTTTGATATTCATTATCTTGAACAAAATACAAATTAAAAACGTCAAAAAAATACGAATCATCATGGTTTTCTATGATACTATCTTCATCCAAATCAACAGGGGGAAATTCAGGTGGATTCGATATGCATTTTTGTGTAAGATACTTGATCTCAAACATCGAAGAGCAAAAAGCACTTTTAGAATTCAGAATAATCTTTCCAGATTCACATTTAATCTGAAATAAGGATTTACCTTCAATAATTGCAGCAACATCAGGTTGATCTATCCATTTATTAATTTGATATGGCAAATGTGATGAAGCTATAAAGTTTGGGATGAAGTCAATTATGGTTTGGGAGTGAAAACCATCAACAATACATGATTCAAGGGGCTTTGATATTTTGTTCCATAATGAAGGATCTATTGAGACCAAAAAGCATATGCTGGATAATAAGTGTTCAAAACAACACTCATCAATTTGCTCAAAGAGTTGTTCAATAATGAAGTCCTTAAAAACATTATCAAATCTGGGAAACTTTTGGCTAATAATTGATATATCGGATATCAAAGAACAAAAAAGTCTTATAGTTGACAGTGATTGAATAGGTCTTGATAAAGAAAAAAACAATTGCAAAATCTGCTCAAAAAATGATGATATATGGGTAACATTTGAATAAACTTCTTCCAACATAATACACAAAAATACTTGAAGAAAAGTATCATTCTGGGATTGACTATGAATATTGGCCAAAACTCCAATTATTGTCTTCTGAGTTAATCCAGGATTTGGATCTAAATACATTGGCAAAGATTGATTAATTATATCATAATTAAACAAGGATTCTTCATGCTGATCAACTATACTCTTAATATCAAAATTAATTGGAAAAGTATTCTTACAAAGACTTAATGTAAAAGAGACAACGAAAAATGACTCAAGAATTGAACTTCTGATATTAAAAAGAGTTTCGACCGACAACATCAACAAAAGAGGAACTATGATGAATGATTTTGGGAAAAAAGATATTACTGATTTCATAGAAATTTCCAAAATTTCAATTGAACCCATATTTGCCTGCCTACATAGAAGTAAACATGTTTTCTTTATCCATTGATTCGAAATGACAGGATCTATCGGAGTAGAATTCAAAATTCCAATTAAACCAGCATTTTTTGAAACTATATCGAAAAAACGAATATCTGTGCTCAATTCATTAATTGATTCTAAAGATTTGACCAAAAAATTGTCTACCAGAAATGTGGAGTTATGTTGGAAACATATTGGTATCCTTTCTTGTATTTTTGACATTATGGAGACGAAATTTACGAAGTTACAATCAATCTTTTTATGACTCCTCCTAGCGGTAAGCTGTTGAGTAAACATAAAAGAATATTCAAAATTCCATCCAATATTTGATATAGAAAAACAATTCCATACAGGTTTTTCGCACCCATATTCAGGAATAAGATCTTTTAAAAAATACCCCAAACACTGATTTCTATCATTTAAATAAATATTCAGAAACTCATATCCGTGCTCATTTTGAATATCACCTTTTCGTGATTGTCTTGAAATATTTTTTTTATAATAAGAATCCAGACTCTCCATATCAATTGACAATAATATATGAGAAATATTGATAGTTACAATAATTACAAATTCTTTTAAATATCTAAATGCTGGTTCTCCAATTTTGATTATTTGTGAAATTAAGAAAAACCAAATAGCTTCATTCGTGACTTGCAGATCATATATAACACAAAGAACCATTGGAAAAGTCATTACAGACATTGACCGGGAAAACTCAAAATAAAGCTTTTGAAAGAAAACAATATCTATTTCGTCCCTTTTAAGTAATCCAACAATTTCAGTTCGGTAACCACTAATCAATTTCTCAATTTTTTCACTCAAACAAAGGTTTTCTCCATCATTATAATATAATTCACAGAAATTATTGATTAATTGTTTTGTCAAAACAAACACCAAATCTTCTATCAGTTCATTTGATGCAGATTTGGCACATTGGATTACTGCAGTTTTCTCAGTACTATTCAAAGAAACCCAGAGATCAAAAAGATACCTAAGTAATTGAGAGAACTTTTTTGGTGCTTCCTCGAAAGTATTAACATAGAAACGAATAAAGAAAAAAAAAGTAGTAGGATTCCTTATACAAATTTGTATTGATTTTAAAAAATCACCTTTCTCAATAAGGGATATTATGTGATTTCTAAGATCAAGAGGGAATCCTTTTTTCTGATCCGTAAATATGTTTCTTTGGTACTTCTTGATTGAAAAAACATGGAACGATGAAAACTCTGGAAATATGAAACTTACAAGTACATTGGTCCAAAATATAGAACAATAAATATCCACACTCATCATAATAAAATCTGTGAGATATTTAATCCTTTTTAAAGCAAAAGATTCATATAATTGTCGCCCAACTGGTCTCTCCATATTAAAAACGAGGAAAATTGCATAATCACAAGAATCAGCATCATTCGGTAAATATACACGAGTCACAATATGAACAACATATTTCCAAAGTGACATAGAAAAATCTGGACTCGCAAAAAGTTGAGGAGATAATGTGATTATTTCAATCATATACTGAAGCAAAGTTGAAAAAGATGCTGTAGTTTTAACCTGTGCAAACACACCAGAATATATAAAGTCCTTAACAATATCAAAAAGAGAAATTATTAGTTTCTCAACTTCTGATGAAATACGTTTCCTATTGATCACTTGAGAATTCAAGACATCCAAAAACGATTTTAAAAATATAGGAAGTTCTTCTTCAATTTTAGCTTTATCACCTCGAGCCACCCAGTGCTTAAAACTTGACGAAATCTTTGCTGTTGTTTGAATCATAATCTATGTAAACTCATTGCCAGTTTACATGTCAAATGTCCTTATTTGCCCTTTACAAAAACCACTTTTCTGGCAGGATAATATTTCTGAGACCATTATATTATGAATGGACGCAACAGAGATTGCCAAACTACCTCTTTGTTAGAACTTATTGATTGGCAAAGAAATTTTTTTAACAATGATTATGCTAGTGTAAAAGATGTATTCATTTCTGATAAGTTTCTAGTTCGTTCAATAAAGCATTTAATAAGAGTTCGCCCAAAACATATAAGTTTAGCAGTTTCCTATTGCGACGAAAAAAGGGGGGATGATTTTTTTTTTAATTTACTAATTAAAATGTGCCATAAAAAAATCCCAGCTCTAATATTTAGGCTGATTAAAAATGGATTAATACAGGTTGAGAAACTTTACCATTTAGGTGTACCAAATGACTTATTCTCAGAATTTCATGAAGAGGAATTAGAATATGGATTCATCAGAGAATCAATAGAATATGCAATCAAATCTGATGATATTGAAAGAACAAGAGAGTTTTATTCAAAAGGAATCCTTTCAGGTAATGAGAATGGAAAATGGTCAATCTATGAATGGTCCAAGAAGCCAAAATCATTATCTTTTCTAAGTCTATCTGCTCATTTTGGATCAATACTATGTTTTAAGTATTTACTCTGTCTTGGAGCTACTGTGGACCAAGGTGTAATCCAAAGTGTTTTGTTTAGTTATGATAAAGAAATCCTTAGAATCATTCCAATTGAAAATCCAGTCCCTACTTCAATAATCAGTCAAGCAATTTATGAAAACAAGAGTGATATTTCTCAAGATTTTTTGATTGAAGAAAATGGATTCATTGAACCAAAACTCCATCATCTATCAGTATTATTGGATTTCCCTCAATATAGAATAGATAAAGATCATTTAATCAGGGTTTTGGTAAAACTGGATAGAAATGGTTTTAGAAATGCTTTTTATTGCCTATTAGGTTTATTTGATAAATATTTTTTACCAAATTTACCATTTTTCCATTTGTTATTAATGTATTCAATTATAAAAATGGATTTGGAAATTCTAAAATATCTCACCCTTCATGGTGGTAATATCAATGATGATGTCATTCATGTAAGCATATTCTTAATAAATGTCTCCAATCAACAATAGATCAAATTGATGTTGAACGGTGTAAATTTGTTCTTGAAAAAATGGCAAGAAATAGTTACAAATTGCAAAGTTTTAAAATATTCAAACTAATCAAAGACCACAATATTGATTTCTTAGAATTTCTATTTGGAAAAATGCACTATCAAAATAGAAATGAATCAATTTGGGAAGCATTTTTATTCTGTAAAGATATGGATGTTCAAATGGCAAAGTATTTTGTGAAAAATGTTGTTTTTGAAATCCCAGAAAGAGTTCTCAGAAAATCCAATGAAATTCTGCACAATAATGATATTAGTGGCTATTTTGATAAATTGATTAGAATTGGAGAAGAATTTATAAATAATATTGATAATGTATCCCGCATTAATGAGATGCTCATGAACAGTCCTTTTCTTGTTCATTATAGAGATTCTAATAAATTCGGTGGTTTGCATTTCGCATCAATTAATAATAACTTTGAAATAGTTGAGCTACTTGTATCAAAAGGATCTATTATTGACATGGTTGAATATTCAGTCTGTTTAATATACATTTTAATACTCCCCTTCATTTTAGTTGTAGCTATCAAAATACAGAGATAGCTGAGTATTTACTCTTAAAAGGCGCGAATCCAAATTCTGTTAATAAGAGTAAAAAAACGCCCCTAGATATTGCCAATGCTAACAAGAATGCCAAACTCATAGAATTGTTATTGAAAAAAGGTGCAAAACAATTCATTTCATTAAACCAAGAGCCCATTCATAGATTATATGAAGATTTATTTTAAATGAAACTTTTCAAGTCTTTTACTTCAGAACTCACTTATTTTTGGAAAAGTTTTGTTGATAATTTGCCAGAATGGTTTGCGACTATATGCCTTGGGCTTTGTTCCGTGATTATTGCTCTGATGATCGAGCCAAAACAAAGGATTGCATTTTTTGAAAATTTCACGGAAAGATATCCTTATAATGGAGAAACAATAGGTATTCCAATTGTAGCTATTCTTATTATTGGTCTTCCGTGTGCAGTTCTTGGTGTTCTGACTTTGGTCTATCCAAGAAAAATGGAACTATGTTTAGCTGGTTTAAGTCTTGCGCAATCTCTTTGTCTGACATTGTTGATCACTGAAGCATTAAAAGTCACTGTCGCTCGACCAAGGCCCAATTTTTTCAGCTATTGCAATTTTGATCAGACGCTTCAAAAATGCACGGGGTCATCTTCACACAAAAGGGATGCGAGATTATCTTTTCCAAGTGGACATGCATCGAATTCATTTGCTTCTGGGACATGGATGACCCTATTTCTTTCTAATTTCTTTGCAAAAGGCGACGAAATCTGGTGGATTTTGATCAAGCTTATCCCAATCGCTATTGCGACTTTTATTGCAGCTTCAAGAATCACTGATTATATGCATCATGTTAGTGATGTTGTTGGCGGAACAATTATTGGAATTGGAGTATCATCAATCATTTTTAATGCCCAGGCATCGAGAATATTCATGATGAGTAAGAAGAGAGAAGATCCTTTGGGACAACTCTAAACAAAACACATAATAATTCTTTTAACAAAAATCACTTTTTTTGTATGAGCATCTCTAGCTCGTTTCTTAATGATATCGCCTCAGGACATGGGGTTTTATTGTTGTTCTGCTGGTTATGCGATGATTGGGAGTCCATTAGGGGCATAAACCCAAGCGAATCATTGAAAAATGATAACCCAAGCGTGAACATTGTGCTCAAAGAGTCTGGATTTGTTCCATAGCCTGTGTTGCTGTTAGTTCTATCGAAGCTAATTGGATTTGGAACGGGTTTTGGTGGTGGCTCAATATTCTGTATTCGCTGCTTTTCTTTGTTAACATTAGAATCTATTACAGATACAAACGGGTTTCTGACAATGGGCTTTGCATTGTTGTCAGAAAACGTGTATCGGATTTCACCTTGCTCATTTTGGTGAGTAATGATGAGATATTCGGCAACATTCAACGTAAGGGGAATTCGGATTTCATTCCCATCAACTGTGCTATACAAATGCGTCTGATAAGGTACGATATCGTCTTTAAACACCAATGAGTGCATATACATACGAATCTGAGATAAAGATGTAGTTGATGTGACTTTAATTCTCTGCAAAGGGTGGTTTTTCGTCCTAAGAACACGCTTGTTATCCGAGTTACGAAGGGGGATTAGCTTTACAAAGATATCGATCTTGTCCATTTAAGAAGTTTATCCAATTTTTTCCATTCCACTTTTCTCAGAAACATAAGTTTTATCCAAATGGGAAGGCGCGCCATAGATCACCGACCTGTTCGATCGATTTATTTTCAAGGTACTTTGTATGAATTAGGTCCCAACGGCAAACTTATGAAAAACGGGATAGTAATCACCGAAAAAGGTCTCAAAGTGCTTACATCCCAAACAGAATATCAAATGATCGATAAAAGCGAATGCTTTTTCGACACTCAATCAATTAGGGATAGCAGAATACCAGAGATTGAGGAGAAAGGATATGCAATGGAACTTTTAACTAAAAACAGTTTGTAAATTTTGTATTTATGGAAGATTCTCCTTTGTTTTCCAGGCTACCAAATAATAATCTCGGGTGTTTGTGCTGCGCCCACTACTGTATTATTCCTCCGGGAAAACTTGGTAAGTGCAGAGCTCGTGCCAATGTGAATGGTTCGCCTCATTTTCCAGCATGGGGCCGATACACACTTGCTGTTGATCCTGTTGAGAAGAAGCCTCTCTACCATTTCCTTCCAGGAACGAGCATTTTTTCTTACGGAACTGTTGGTTGCAATTTTAGTTGCCAATTCTGTCAGAATTCGAGCCTTAGCATGTGGAAGTTGGATATCGAAGATGTTGGTTTACTGAAAGAAAATGATGTCGGAAGGCTTAAAAAAGTAACCCCTGAGCAAGTTGTGAAGGCAGCAATTGACAATAAATGTCTTTCGATTGCATCAACATATAACGAGCCAACAGTGACCACAGAGTTTTCATATCAAGTATTCAAGTTAGCCAAAGAAAAGGGCCTTAGAACAGTCTATGTTACAAACGGGTATGAGAGCATTGAGTGCCTTGAGTACTTAGCACCATATCTTGATGCAGTCAATATTGATTTGAAGTCATTTAGCGATGATTTTTACCTGAAAATATGTGGTGCACATTTACAGCCTGTTTGCGATACAATTCGAAGGTGTTATGCAATGGGAATCCACACCGAAGTCACCACTTTAGTAATCCCTAAAAACAATGACAGTAATGAAGAGCTAAAACAAACTGCTGAATTTCTAGCTAGTGTTGGTGTAGACATCCCATGGCATGTATCAGCATATCATGATGATTATATGTTTGAAGGCCTTGGTCATACACCATTGTCCACTCTTAAAAGAGCTGCTGAAATTGGGAAGCGTGCTGGATTGCTTTATATTTATATCGGGAATGCTCAATCACCAGAAGAGAGGATAACTAAGTGCCCAAAATGCGGAGAAGTTTTAATAGATAGAGTTTGGTTCGGAGCAACAATCAGAATGAAGAAAGGATGCTGCGTAAAATGCGGTGAGAGAATTCCTGGCTTATTTTCTGATGCAGATCATATGAACGAGAAACTGATAAAAATTCCTCAAGATCTACGGACAAGTGTTTTTGTTCAAGAGCCTTCCAAAATGGAGATCCCAAGCGATGTGGTTATATATGCTTCAAATGGAGGTACAGCAAAAAGGTATGCCGAGATGATCTCAAGTATACTATCATACCCCGCAATCGACATTATGTCTGTTGACTTGAAACAAATGAGGAAATGCAAGCGGATTATTTTTGTAGTGGCAACATATGGAAAAGGATCCCCACCTCCATCAGCTCAAATGTTTTGGGAAATGTTGAAAGATGAATCCTCAGATCAGCTCAAAGGAATCAAATTTGCTGTTATGGGATGCGGATCCTCTTCATTCCCAAGCTCTTTTTGCGCTTTTGCACACTCATTACAAGAGAGATTAGCGGAACTTGGAGCATCTTCAGTCACAGATTTATACGAGAGAGATGAGGATAACAGTGATGAGGGTGGGTTACAAAGTTGGATGAACTCTCTCAATTTTCAATAAAAACTTAGTCAAAATTCCGGAATCATAAGGGATAAAAATTGCCCTCTTTATATTAACTCTCACAAAAATTGATACAAACCGACATGGTCTTCAGACTATTTAATGCAACATGATGATCTTAACCAGATATTTTTTAAGATCCTTTCATTCTGCAGTAAAGATGGCTCAAAACGACCAATAGCTCATATGAATGATGATGCAATCGAGTTAATCGTTAATCAAGCAACAAAAATCATGGAGAAGGATGATGTAGTTCTTCACCTAACAGGGAATTTTGTTGTTGTTGGCGATATACATGGTAATATCGACAGTCTTCTTGAAATATTTCAGAAGGTTGGATACCCACCTTACAAGTCTTATGTATTTTTGGGTGATTATATTGACAGGGGTCAATATTCACTCGAAGTCGTTGTATTATTATTAGCACTCAAAATCAAATACCCAACTAGTTTGTATCTATTACGTGGTAACCACGAAATTAGTCTTTCAAGCTCGTTTAGATTTGAGTGCCAAACATATATAAACGATACAATATATATGCAATTTGAAGATTGCTTTAATCAGTTCCCTTTAGTAGCGCTAATTAATGGAGACTATTTGTGCCAGCATGGCGGAATCTCCAAGAAAGCGCAAGATTTTTCTCAGTATAGTTCATTAAAAAAGTCTTCAAAGGTGAAAGGGATGGCACTTGATATCCTTTGGAGCGATCCTACGACAGAGATTTCTTGTTTTGGACCAATTACCAGAGGCAGGTCTCGTTCTTTTGGGAATTCAGCCTTAGAATCATTTTTAAAGAAAAGCGGAATTAAGGGCCTAATAAGAGGGCATAGTTATGTGGAACAAGGTGTCAAACAAGATTTCCTTGGGTGTACTACTGTTTTCTCCTCCACCGACTACTTAGGAAAGGGAAACACATCAGCAGTACTCTTAGTTAATTACTCAGGGATATCGAATGTATTATTTGCACCAAACCCACAAGCCAGAAAAAATGCTTTTCCCATATGGCTCCTCGAGGAGACATGTGAAAGCATCCGAGTTCCAGTCCCACTGGATGTCACTTTTTCTGACATTTTTGCCTTATAGAATGTAATAAAAATTTATTTAGAGGAAAAATCCTCAAATGAAAAAGATTGTTAATGATGAAGAGGACTATTGGAGGTCAAGGGAGCTTAAGCTAATTGACCAAATGGAAAAGCCTATGACCCAATTGTTCAAAAATTGTGTGTTTTACATTTTGGGTTTTGTAGGACGAGGTTCTGAGTCCCGGTTAAGCCTCTCAAAGACAATAGAGAGAAATGGAGGTAGGGCCACTCTAGCAATTACGGGCCAAGTGACACACGTAGTAGCAACTAATCTATGTCATAGCAAAAAGAAACAGCTGTTCAAGGCAATCAACAAAAGAAAAATGGTTATTGTTAATCCAGAATATGTGTTTGAATGTGTGAAACAGGGGAAAATGATAGATCCCACACAGTACTTGAGTGTAAAACAGGATTCGTGCTTGATTACTGAGTTTTTAGAATCATAAATGGCTGAGTTTGTTCATTCGAGTTATAAAAAAAATTCTTATATAAATCAAATTGTTAATGGAAAATGGGTTCCATATTCTGAAGATAGGCAATATCTGGTTTATTATCAAACTCATTTGGAAATATATGGATTATCTGGATCTTATGAAGTTCCTCAATTGATAAAACTGTTTGAACAGAGATTATTCATTAAAATATCAGCTGTTTGTGCTGGGCCACTAATCAAAGATGTATGTTCTGCTTTGGTATTGACAAAGAATTGTTTTTTTCAGATGTTTTTTTCGACAGATGAGGGATTATTCACTACAATTAAGAAAATAACTCTCCCAGAATTATGTTTTAATGCAAATTTCATTCATTATTTTCGTAGTTCAATTCTAATCTCTGCTCCCAATGGAGGAATGTGTTCATTTTCTTCAATTAGTTATGAAATTCGTTTCTCCTGTAAACCAACCAACTGTGTTTATCAAATATTTAAGCATTCGTTCAATGAGATAATAAGAATTGAATCTGGACCTACTATTTCTCGTTATGGATCTGATTCTTCCAGATGCATTGAAAGTATATACAATGAAGATCATATTGTGTATGCTTTTTCATTTGGTTTTGAACATATTGTGATCTGTTTTAATGATAAAGTCATATCATATTCAAATGAAGGATCCATTGAGATCATATTCCCCAATGATTTTTATGAGACAAATGATACCATTATATCTCATACAGAGATTAATATCGGAACATGGGTGTTATTATCAAAAAATTTCAATCTTTATTTACTTTTAGCATCGACAGAGGTCTTTTTATTGTCCTCATTCGATGGAGCAGGCAAATTATTACCTCTCGATTCTGATTACATTATTATACAAAAAATGAATGGGAATTGCTTCTTATATAACGTTGAGACAAATCAAACCAGATTGTGGTTCGAAAGCAGTGCTTGCAGATTTTTTCAGAGGATTCTGTCACCATCAAGAGTATACTCACTTGTAGATAACTCTATTTCCCAAGAAGATATCGGAATAAGATTAAAATCGTCCAAAATAGTTCCAATACCTCAAGACTTCTCAAAATTATTTGGATTGGTTTTTAATGGGGCTTCATACTTTCTTGGAGTTTTTCAAGGAAATTCGAGTTTATATTCGCTTTCATTCGAAAAGATCACAGACAAACAGATTGATATTAATGAAAATGCTGAAACAATTGGAATCATAACTTTTGGTTCCTCAGATAAAACTTGTTTAATCCAAATATGGAAAACTGGTTTCACTGTTATTCTGGGTTCAAAATCTAAAAACATTGAACTTGAAAATGAAATAGTATCAGATTTCACATTTAACAATGATCATGGGGTCATTTTGCTTAGTAATCGTGTTATTTACCTTGTATCTTTTGAACACATTGAAATTAATATACATCGTATTAGTATTATTGAACAAGCAACTGTAATTGCAATCCCTCAACATTCTTCTGATTTTATTCTTTTTGGAAACCAAGAAGGGATGATATCATCATATAAACTCAGAGCAAAATCAACTCTCAATCATGATATCATTTTCAAGAACATTCATAATCCCATATTATCTTTAACTTTTCTAGATTCTGAGTATTTTGTAATCGGATTAGAAAATTCTTTTATGATATTGAAGTTCACAGCTCATGAGCCATCGATAGATACAATGATTCATGTTCCTTGTGGAAACATGATCCCAAAATTTTTTTTATCAGCAAATTTTTTATTGTTAAATGGTACGGTATCATGGATTATTCGAGTTATGGATAAAAAACCTATAATTATGCCAATGGCAAGCCAAATTGTTGGAGATGTAGTGTTTTGCAGATCAGAATATCATATTTACACATTCACACAATCAAATGTTCTGATGTTTAATGAATTGTCTTCATCATCAATCGAAAAAATTATCAAATTTGAAGACCCTGTTTTGAATTATTGGTTGGTTTCTGAATCTAAAAAGCTACTATTATGTCTGGCTAAATGCGTTTTGGAACTTGATACAGAAACTTGTCTTGAAAAAGTTTTGTTTAGGTTTCCTGATGAGCAAAAATATATCATGTCTTCATACAGGGAATCTGATAAATGCCTTGTGTGGGTAAGTGAGATTAATTATGGATGTCAACTATATTATTCAAATTATGACAACTATAGTGGCTTGGAGCATATTTTTACATGTTTCCATCAGTCGAAAGTGAATATTGTATGCATTTATATGTCTGGTTTTATAGTAGTATCTGGTTTTGAATTGTATTTTTATTACATATTGAATGGGATGTTGATATCTGATATTAAAATAGATTTCGGAAGTGAGATTTCTGAGGTAGGAATCTGTAAGGAACTTTTGTATGCATACTTCTCAAATGGAAGCATTGAAGTATTTGAGTTCAATGGTTTTGATTTTGTGAAACTAGTCCAATATGATTCCATTTTAAATGCAACATTTGTTTGTCCTTTTTCAGGTTTTATGGCTGTATCTGATCTTTTGGGTAATATTGCATTAACGGAGCTTAAGAATACCCTTAGAAGGACACAAAAAAAGATATCAATATCCATGGGTTGTAACATTGGAGATATAATAACATCCTTAGAGTCAAGGCACAATTTTTATGACTATATTTTGTATCGTACAATATCAGGATCAAGCGGATTCATAATGCAGTTACCACATATTCCATCAATTCTAATCAAAGCTAATTTCTTGTTAAGAGTACAGAATGAAATTGCCAATAAGCTCATAGAACTCACGCAGATTGACTATACATCATTTCGTTTTATGCATGTACAATCATCAAATATTCTTGATCTTGATCTTGTAGAAGTATTCTGGTCTCTTTCGAATGAGCAACAAAAGAACATATGCTCAGCATTGTCACCTGCTAGTGATCCTTCAACAATATATGAGATTTTTTGGTGTATCAAGGTTATTACTAGCTATTACTTATATTAAATGTTTGTTTAGTTAATTCTACAGCACCCTCCATCAGATTCATTGGTATTCTCTTTTTTAACATGATACTTAGTGATCAAATTACCATCTTTGTCTAAAACCCCACAATCAACAATCACAACCTCTTTTGTTGGTGTTCCTTTCTTAGTTCCGCACTTCTCAATCTCCTTAACAACATCCATTCCTTCAATTACGGATCCAAAAACGACATGCTTGCCATCCAAACTTGGACACTTCGAAGTGGTAATGAAAAACTGACTCCTGTTCTTATTAGGACCGCTGTTTGCCATCGACAAAACCCCGGGCTTGTCGTGAATCAAATCAAAATTCTCATCATCGAAATACCTACCATAAACAGATTCCCCTCCATGGCCATCATGCTCGGTGAAATCTCCGCTCTGGCACATGAATTTTGGGATGATTCTGTGGAAAGTGCACCCTTTGTAATGTAGGCTCTTCCCACTTATTTTGCTCAAACCTCGCTCCCCCGTGCAAAGTAACAAAAAATTCTTGCAGGTGCGGGGAACAACATCATTGCGAAGCTCAAACACAATGCGCCCAGCCGGAGATCCATCAATACTAACATCGAAAAAGGCCCGCGGTAATTCCATAATATAACTGTAAAAAAACCCTTCCTATCGTATAAACGAGGATTATCCAACCAGAGTAAGTCAATTATTTGATTGCTTTTTGACATATTTGAGAATTATCTGTCAATCATTTTGCCATTCATATGGTCGCAATTCTTACTGTATGTGCAATTATTGCATGTGTTAGTGGTGCTGTAAAGATTGTCCAAAGCTTCAAGACCGAGACAGTCGAGCAAATTACTGGTTCTGGCCACGGCAAAGGCTTCTGGGACTTCTATTCCTACTCTTCAGTTGATTCAATGACAATTAAGATGGAACGTGGTGGCGAATATATTTCGAAGAGATTAATTCCAAGAATTATGACATCCCCAAGTGCTCAAATCCAAAAGAACAAGCAAGACTTGATTGACTACCTTGAAGATCTTGCTGATTTCGAAGGTTACACAATGAAGCAAGCTCAAAAGGCTATCAATTCAGTTTCATTCAATGCTGGTGAAGGCAAACTCTTCCTTTACATTTTCACATTCACACCAGAGCAAACTCAATTCGGACAAGGTCTTACAATTGAAACAATGAGATCAGAAGCTCATGGTATTAAGATGGCTCAAGACTGGATGCTTGTTAACAAGATTTCTTCCAACATGCTCAAGCTTAAGAACATTGCTGAAATCCGTTATATCCCAACAGGTATCACCCCAGCCAAGATTGTTGATGCCATTTCCATCGCTTTCGCTCCAGTTGCCCTTGGTCTCGTTAAGGTTCCATCTGGCTTCCTCGATGCTATGAAGGATGCTGTTGCTCAAGCTGCTAAGAACCCATCAGAACTCCCAGTTCCATTCACCCCAGAGCAAATGAAGTTTGCTACCGAGCAATATGATGCTATGATCAAGCGCCAAAAGGAACGTGATCAAATGGCTATTGATGGCATTAAGGAAATTGGAGAGGGAGTTGCCAAGCTTGCCCCCCAGAAGTAAAATCAAGGTCTAAGGTATTTAAACAACTAGGTATTATACTTATTTATTATCTCTCTTTGTTGTTAATAATGAACTAGCGTAATGAAAATAGAATTAGTGAGAAGATACCCAAGTATGTAGGAGATTGATCCAATCTTTTGGGCATTCTCAGAGAAAATACATTCGGTTGGAAGAGGAGGTAGAGTTTGAGCAGGTGTCCATAGACCAAGTTGATTAATAGTTGGTTCAAGTGTGGGTGCTGGTGTTGGAATAATACAGAAAGCTGTTTCGAAGTATCTTAATTCGAATGTAGAAATGTTGGGATTTGTAGCTAGGATAACTCCAGCAATGGTGACTGCCCCTTCCAATAGTTTCTTTGTATGGTAAATATGGCAATTAAGAACAGACACTTGCCCATAGAACAGTGTTTCTCGGTTATCTGATAGAACACTATTCTCAATATATGTTAAATCAGTTGAGTATATTACACCAGAACCACTTACTTGATTAGAGATAAAATTGGAATAGCTGATTCTCCATACTCCAGTTTGTGATTCAAACCAGATACCATAATCATTAGCAGTATTGTACGCAAATGTCAAAAAGGTCATATTTGATCCACCATCATTTTGATAGCAGATTCTAAAACCAGCAGCTTGATGAACCTTATTTCCAGTGATATTAATGCTGGAAATTCTTCTGATTCCGTATAGAATATCAACAACTCCCTTTTGAGTCGAGAATTTAATCACTTCAGGACACTGAAACATTGTCACCTGATCCCATGTATGATTACGATATGTTGTACAATGAGCAAACATTCCCCTATTATCGCCACTTGTGGCTCCAGCATAGCATCTATTGGCACATACTTTGGAAAATGCATAGGCGCCAGATGTCGAATAAAAATATATACAGCCTCCATATCCCGCACTTGAACTATGTCTACAATAATAAAATACTACGTTCTCAACAACAAAGTGAAGGGGATCCAGAGTCATGCTTATTACCCCACCATGTGGAGCTGAAGTAATACTATTGAAAAAACAAGATCCAACATAATAGTTAGCAGGAGGGTTCTTAAGACCATTTGGGCATAATACATCAGGGAAAAAATCTGAAAAAGCTGATAAAAGCAAGAGTCTACTCACCATATCCACCTATTTCAAGTGTTATTTATAACTGTTCTCAAATTTGAAATAAAAAGGAGTTACAACATAACTGTTTTATACTGTAGAATCGATGAACCAAATTCTATCAAATTCAACTTTTTATCCCCTGAGGGAATATATTTTGGAATTCCAATAATAATATGGAGAATAAGATAGTCTATTTAGGCTGTATCAATGAGAGAAAATTTTAAAAATCTTATGTTGTTTTTTGCTGTTTTTTCAAGCTCTTTGTTAGTTTCAAAACACGAAGAGATGTCATTTTTGAGTTATATGAGGAAAACCAAGCAATTTTTTGTTGGTGAGGAATACTCATTTAGGTTAGGAATATACTTGACACGGATGAGATATATCCAAGAGTTCAACCAAGGTTCTCATTCGTTTTTAGTCGGAGAAAATCGCTTGATGCATTTGACTACAGCTGAGTATCGCTCTATTTTGGGGGCAAAGCGAGGATTTGAAGCCAAAAATGCTGAGATTGTTAAAGCTCCCGAGAATGGACCAAAAGAAATCGACTGGAGGACCAAAGGAATAGTAAATCCTGTTAAGGATCAGGGAAGTTGTGGTTCTTGTTGGGCATTTTCTGCAATTACTGCTCAAGAATCTCAATGGGCCAAAGTTCACAACGAATTATTCTCTCTATCTGAATCAAATCTGGTCGATTGCGTAACAGCTGCTGCTGGATGTGGTGGTGGTTGGCCTTATGATGCATATGATTATGTAAGAAGTGATCAAGATGGAATGTTCATGAAAGATTCTGATTACCCATATCAGCCAGTTACAGGAATGTGCAAATTTGATAAAACCAAGGGAGTTACAAAAATCCAAAGTTACACAATCAGCAAATTAGGAGATGATGTTGAACTTGCAAATCGTGTTGCATCACATGGTGTCGCATCAGTGTGTATTGATGCATCGCTACAATCTTTCCATATGTATAGCAGTGGAATATATGATGATATGGGCTGCTCTGCATGGGACCTTGACCACGCTGTTGGCTTAGTTGGATACGGTACTGAGGGATCAAAGGACTTCTGGATCATCAGAAACTCATGGGGATCTGATTGGGGAGAAAGCGGATATATCAGGATATTAAGAGGAGACGATCTATGTGGAGTCTCTTCAATGGCAGTGCTACCATCAGTAGGTAAATAGCTCCTAGTCAAACAGTAGTTTTGTTTTTATCGATTCCGACCTGTCATTCTTTCAAAAAGTCAGCTGAACAATTGTTACGAATCAAATAATTAAATGCTGTTAAATACAACAATGAGACCGAGAAAGGCAGATTTCCACATTTGGAGGATGGGATCATTTGTTATAATATCATTTTTATATGCACTTGTATTCTTCCATAGAGTTAACCCATCAATAGTTGCTGCTGATATGGCACAAAGTTATAACGTTTCAAAGGGATCGTTTGGAATTTTCTCATCAATGTATTTTTATCCATATGCAATTATTCAACCATTTGCGGGTTTGTTAGCGGATATTATGGAGCCATCATATTTGATTGGTTTTGCTCACATAACTTCATCAATTGGATCATTCATGTGCGGGTACAGCAAGTCGTTTTTTGGTGGCTGCGTTGGAAGGCTGCTCGTCGGCCTTGGATCCGGGCCGACTTATGTTCCTGTCACAAGGTATTTCGCAAATTGGTTTGATTTGAGTATGTTTCCAGTGTTATCAGGTATTTTACTAGCAATTGGTGGATGTGGAGGCATAGTTGCTCAAGGATTGCTGCCTGTTTTGACACTTAAATATGGGTGGAGGCTTTCTTTCTATCTTTTTGGATTAATTGATTTCTTTTTTGCAATTCTATGTTTAATATTTGTAAAAGGAAACCCAGTGACATTGGGTTTTGATCCCGTTAATGAGGATCTAGCAGTAGATGTTACAAAACTCCCATTATCAGAAAGATTATCATCTCTTGCTGGTAATTTTATTACTGTGATCAACTATCCATATTTTTGGGTTGCAACTGCAATTGTGGTCACTATTAATGGCCCATATTTTAATGCAGCTGGGTTATGGATAGGTTCTTATTTGAAAGATGTTTTTGATTATGATATTAACAAATCTGGAAGAACACAGATTTATATTTCTGTTGGTATGATAATAGGGTCATTACTTCTTCCATTGATTTCTAACCGAATCAACTCAAGGAAGCGGGCTTTGATAGGTACTGCCACTCTATCGTTTATATCTGCAGCAGTAATGTATTATTTTGGTAAAAATCTCCCAATATGGGGACTTAATGCAACATTAATTGTATTTGGCGCAGCATCAAATCCTGTTACCACTATTGGATATCCATTAATTAGAGAATACTATCATCCATCAATATCAGCCACATCAACTGGTTGCTCTAATTTTTTCACATTTATGTCATCGGCAGGATACCAAACTCTTACAGGTATCATTATTCAGCGATTTGGTACAAAACCAGGGACTACAACATTTGTTGAAGATGGGTATAAATATGGTTTATGGCTTTTTTCATGCATTTCTTTCTTCATAGCCATCATTCTTGGTATATTAGTTAAAGATACACATATTGCTACAAAAGAATATCAATCTATAGATGAACCCAATAATGAACTAGACCTGACTGAGAAAAGTGAGTATAAATAACTATCTTTTTATTTTAAACGTATACAATGTTACTCTTTATCACATTTCTATTAGGCTTTAATGGCATAGAATACATAAGTAACAAGCCAGAGATATTAAAAGAAGATGCAGAAAAAGTGTCGAATGTACTGGCAATGATTGATGAAAAATCAAAAACTTATTCACAGAATTTGTCTAAAATGTTTGTGAAATATTGCAAAAATCTTGATGAAACTAAAAGAAGAGCGTTAGCAATTCAGATTATGCTTTGTGAACATTCAAAAGATGGGAGAGGAGCCAGACTACCTAAATACGAAAGTGATGATCAGTTTCTAAAAGAGATTTCCAAAGATGATTTCAGAACATACACCACCTATTTTACCAATATTGATGCAATTTGTTACCATGCTACACATGAATTCCAAACCCAGGACAATTTGCGTAAAGTTGGAAACTTATTCTCAGCGATTAACTTCTCCACTGAGTATCTTATGTCACTCCAGAAGCATATGAAAGCAGAAAATAGCAAAATTAAGAGCGAGCTTGGTATTATTCAATCACAAATCACCGAAGAAGCAGAAAAATTAAACGCAATTATGCTCTCACTTCAACATGCATACAGCAATCTATCTCTAATTAACAAAATGGCAAGCACATATATTGAAAGGTTTAAGAATGCAAAACTGTATCTTAAAGTCCTTGCTGTTGCATTTATTGCATCATTGCTTATTCCTAATTTGTTTATTCCAGTTCTTTGTGTAACATCTCTTATGTTAATGATTGAAGCCCACTATGATTCAATGGAATCATCAAGATTCCTGAGGTACCTTAGAGCCATTTATCTTGCACTTTGCACGACTATCGGTGCTTCAAGTACGTGGTTGAGATTATTGGTTATTAAACAAAGGATTTTTGGAAACTCCAAATCAAAGTACAGGTTAATCCCTTCTTTTGCACATAAGAACGATTAATGTCTGAAGAGAGAGTTGTTACGCTGATTTCTCCAAAGAAACTTGCTGATTATGTTACCAGCAATGAAAAAGTTTTGGTGATTGATGTAAGAGACTCTGATTATAATGATGGTGGACACATTAAAGGGTCGAGGAATATTCCATCATTTTTATTTAACGCAAGCACCGTTAAAGACATATTAGATTTATCATTAGAAGATAAATATGAGACTATATTGTTTTATTGTGCATACGGCCAGCAAAGATCAGTAAAATGCGCCAATACAATGAATAGTTATATTAATAGATTAGATAACAAGCCACTTATACAAATATCCTTTTTGGAAGGAGGATTTATGAGTTTTCAACGGACAAAAGGCTGCGAAGCTCTCATAGAAAAGTAAATCATTTATTAATACACTTAGAAAGTTTGATTCCACCACATATATACGACAAAATCAAGAATGTTATCACTAAGGCGATAAAAATGTATATAGACATCGACTTAAGCCATGAGCAACGCATCTTATTCTTCAATAGAATTGCTTGATTTCGGAAATCTTCACTTGTTAGCACAAGATCCTCAGATTTTGTTGACATTCTTTCGAGTTCAGTACCCCTGTTAAGGGCTAATTGCACCGAATCAGAAATATACTTCTGAGTCTGATCTAAATCTCTCCTAATTTTGTCAGTTTTCGATAATGGCAGTGTAGCTTCCTTCAAACAAGACTCAAAAAGTGATCTGGCTTGTTTTGTAAGTGAGTTCGGCAATGTTTGAGATGGAACATCACCAATTGTAGCAGCCCATCTTTTTTCCAGTATCTCCAAAAATTGCAAAGGAATATGTGTTTCAGTATCCACACCCGAAGCACAAATAAAAGTTAAACTTGTACTCTTGTAAAATGAAAAAATATATCTATTCATCCTCCTCTGCTCATTTTTTACGAACGGAGTTTCAAGAAGTTTTTGAATCTCGCGGCTTAAATCTTCCCCATCAGTCGAAAAAGTCGCTAAAACAACCCCTCCTCTAGCTACAGCAGTAAAACAAATGCTCATAAATAATGGTCTGGTGGTTATGTAATAAAATGGTGGTATTTGGTGAATCTTTGTCTCTACTTTCTATTAGGAACCAGCAATTTATACCCAAATTTCTTGAGAAATGCTTTAATTTCTTGCTCCAAAAAGAAAAACAAGTAGAAGGTCTTTTTCGAATTAATGCATCAGAGAGAGAATTAAGAAAGCTTCAAACAACGATAGATGCGACGGGAGATTTTAACATTGATGAAAATACGTCTCCTTATGCTATAGCAAATTTAATTACTAGGTTTATTGGGATGATTCCTGAGCATTTGTTGATTGATAGCAACGCAGGTAGATGGGATAAGATAATGACCGAGGGAATGGAAAAGACTGAGGTTTATCGCAATGCTAGACATCTTGTGAAGAAACTTCCTCCTTTGAACAGAGCCCTTTTCTCAAGATTAATTGCATTTTTCATGATTTTGGCCAAAAATGAGTCTAAAACCAGAATGGGAATAATGCAGTTTTCTATTATACTATCGCCAATTCTTGTGGAGAAGCAAACTGATCGCACATGGCTTTTCAAGCACCCCAAAGTAATGGTGTTTTTCGAGAACTATGATAAAATTTTCTCGAGCTGTAGCTCACTGGAAAATGATCTCCTTATTTCTTTAGATGTGTTTGAACAGAAGATTGGGAATCTTGATTCTCAGTATTTCCTAAAAACTGATCTTGGACAGGTAAAATTGACTCCAATAATTGAAACTAAGCCAAAAAAGATGTGTAGGCATGTTAACATAGAGAAGAAAACATGGGACGGGATGATATCTACATTGCTGGCTAAAGATAAGCGAGCCAATCTCGATTCTAGGTCCTTAAAAACCACATTTTAGTAAAACGGAATAAGTATTTATGAAGTCTCCAAGAACCAAAATAGCATTTCCTGGGTTCAGCCGGCTGGTTTCTCTAAGATCTATGAAGCTGAAGCGATTTCCTAATTTGCCTAATAGTGATAGGATTTCTGAATTGATTCTCTCGATGAATCCAATTAAAAATTTCAAAGGAATGGGTTTAATGCAAGAATTAGAGGTTTTAAATTGTGACGAAACAGAAATATCTTCATTTGAGGGAGCAACTTCTCAACCAAAGCTAAATACAGTGTCATTTAATAAGACACCATTATCATTATATGAAAATTCTCATTTAATGGCCTTTATAGTATTTGGTGACTCTATTTCGATGGTTAATGGGAGAAAATTATCAACTGATCAAAAAAAGAAATGTAGAGAATTAAGGTCTTTGGTCATTGATTATTTGAGCACCGGATGGATAATCATTGATACAGACCCAATTAGATTTTTCAATTCCAGAACAATGCAGAGGAAAACAGTCTTTTTTAACCCAGAAAAGCCTATATCAGTTCAAAAAGACATCATGTCCAGTTATAGATCCAATAATAAACATAACCAAACAAGAAGAGTTCATCAAAGTATTCCAATAACTCATTTGATTACCAAAACACATGACTCTCAATCCACATCATGTTTAGCTCTTCCATCTAAAGGTATAAAGGTCTATTCGAGTATCACAGGAACAATACATGCATTAAAAGGGAAAAAGGATGGAAAATTAGTTGAACCTTATGTTAATCAATTAAATAGCACAGAAATGGAGTTCATTGATGATTATGAATCAATGATATCGTCAAATCATCAAATAAGCGGAAAGGGAAAATTAAACATATCACCAATTGAAGATCATACAGAAGAGGGCCTTCCAATTATTGAAAATGAAGAGGAAGAAGAAGTATTAACCAAATCTCAATCCATTGTAGAACAACCAATCATGTCACTAACAGAAGATCATACAGAAGAGGGTCTTCCGATTATTGAAAATGGAGAAGAAGAAGAAGAAGTGTTACCTAAATCTCAACCAATTGAAGATCAAGCAATCATATCACCAATTGAAGATCATACAGAAGAGGGCCTTCCAATTATTGAAAATGGAGAAGAAGAAGAAGAAGTGTTACCTAAATCTCAACCAATTGTAGAACAACCAATCATGTCACTAACAGAAGATCATACAGAAGAGGGTCTTCCGATTATTGAAAATGAAGAAGAAGAAGAAGTATTAACCAAATCTCAATCCATTGTAGAACAACCAATCATATCACCAATTGAAGATCATGCAGAAGAGGGTCTTCCGATTATTGAAAATGGAGAAGAAGAAGAAGAAGAAGTATTAACCAAATCTCAATCCATTGTAGAACAATCAAGCATATTACCAGCCGAAGATCACACAGAAGAGGGTGGTCCAATTGCTGGAAATGAGGAAGAAGTGTTACCTAAATCTCGATCAATTGAAGATGAACCATCTGCTTCATTAACTGCAAATCAAAGAGAAGGAATTTTTCCATATTGGGAAAATGAAGAAGAAGGATTGAATGAAAATAACAATGAAAAGAAGATTAATGATAACGAAAAACTACCACAAAGTATTGCTTTATCTGGTGAAGCGGTTCATTCTTTCATTGAAAACAAACAATCTATATTGCCAACAATGGGTAATAAAGAAGAGATTAATACAGAAGAAGAACGAAGCTCAATGATTATGGGATTAAAGTCAGGTATTGAACCTGTAGATATACAAAACGAAGAAGCCACTAGAATCAATGACCATGCAATATTTACTGAAAATGAACCACATCTCGAATATGAGCCTGGATCCACTCCTGAGGAAACCAAAAATATATCATCACAAGACACTGAGGAAGAAGAAGAGTGTAATTATGAAGAAAACCACTCACATCAAAATCTGATTTCGAATATAATAGCTGATGATGAAATTGATCCTGATATGATTGATTTCCTTAACGATGATGATGATGATGAAAAGAAGGAGATATTCGGATTCATTGAAGCTTCTGGAAACACAAAGAATACAGCTGAAGTACCAATAATACAATTTGAAGAAAAATTCGACAAGACAATTCAAGTTATATATAAGTGTGAGGAGGATTCTAATCATGAAATTGTTGACAATAGCCCCGAGAGCTTCTTTAGTTAAATAAACTATTTTTTATGGACTCAGCTATTGAGCCAGGATTGTTGAGTATTTATTCATGGGATTCTAAGCAAGATAAGGATACATTTACCATAATTGCATCAATTCCAGAAGGGATAAACAAAAACGATATATCTGTTCAAGCAGTTCCAGAGCAAAAAAAGATTAAATGCTCAATACGCGGCAAACTTCCATTTTTGAGCGGAAAAACATTTTCTGGATTCTCTAAAGTGAAGCACTCGGTTAAAGATTCTATATTTCAATTAGAATTTCAAAAAGACACTCAAGCTGAATGGCCATTTTTGATTGTTTCAGCTTTATCGAAGACTTGTCCGATGGATCCACAAAGTATGTATATTCTATCTGTTGTTTATGCTCATCAAGACAAACAAATGCAATCTTTTGAATGTTTAATGGCATCTTCCCATTTTATGTTCCCTCAGGCTATTTTGACTCTGGCACAAATATATGTAAGGGATAAACAAAATGTTCCTAATCCAATTGATTTGCTTAAGAGGCTTGTTGTCGAGTATAAAATATATGAGGCTGCTTTTGCAATTGGGGAAATGTCCATATTAAATGTAGCCCCAATTAATGATGCTATAGAATACTTGCAAATCGGAGTGTCTGCCAATAATGTTCAGTGTGCATTGCTTCTCGGTATTTTCAAGAACCCTTGTGAAGAGCCACATGGAGAATTCGAAAATGCTGATGAGGCATGGAATCTCTTAGACATGGCCAAAGATCATCCAAGAGCTCAGTATTCGATAGGATTAATGAAGTTTAATGGAATTGGATGTCAAAGAAATATCGAAGAAGCTCGAGCAATTGTATCCCAAGTAAGAAAAGAACTTCCAGATTTACCTGATCTTCCAACAGAAGTTCCAAGCGCCCCAATTGTTAAAGAGACACCAACTGTTCCTGGTGTGGTTAATCGAGAAGAAACACCAAATCCTTCAAGTAATAAGCTGATTATTTGCTTAGCTTCCATTGGTGCCCTTGCTTTTGGTACATTAGCCTATAGATTTTTTAAGAGAAACAAGAAGTAAATAACTCTTTTACTAATTGAAGAATCCCCATACTTCAACTTCATCTGCCGCAAAAACATTCGATCCTGCTAAAAAGGTAGAGGCTTCTTCGCTTCCATGAGCGAGGCCAACACTATAAGAATTTTCAAGCTCTGATGTGCACTGATCAAAACTATTACTCAAGTTAAGGTCCAACTTTCCAAAAGTTAATGTATCTTTTGTTGCCATCAAGCAGCATGGATCATCAACTTTGGGTCTATAAGGAATGAAAGAATCATGTGTAACACTAAACAAGAATGATGATGATCCTTGGCCAAATGGTTTCCCATTAGAGTTCCATTTAACTGCGGCAAATCCACCAAAAATAAATTCGCCACGTTGAATGATAATACAAGTAATCCCAACATCGTCAATTGCTTCATGCATCCTTCTTATTGATCTACCATCTCTATGAACAGAGAATAATAGATGAGGCTGAGGAGCAGATTTGAATGGAAAACACAGGTATAACATTGTAGCCATGGTGGAATCAGTCATTATGTTAGAACCTTCAAATGGCTGGAATTTAATCTCAATACCAGATTCTAGAAGTTTGGATCTTTTTCTTGATGCCATTGATGATAATTTAACAGATTTTCTTGTTTTGTGATTCTCTTCGTTTTTTTGAGGATGAGGCAAAGAGAGATTATATTCAGGAGATATTTCAGATTTGGTTTGAGTTGCTGTTGAATCATCTTCGGTAACTCTAACATTCCTTTCTTCGAAATCCAAATCTCTCTTTTTCAAGCCTTGAGGTCTATCAACTAATTGACGAGGCTTCACATCTAAACTACCTACAAGTGCTAAGTCTCCCTGTACCCATAAATCCAACGGAAGGTCGTCGTTATTTTTCATTTCATGAGTGACTATATCATTGTTCACATCATATGCTTGAAGAAACGCAATAGGATTAGATAAATCCTTGTGAAGTTGAACCATCTCAATATGTTTATCTAACTCACACATTTTCCTCTCTAATTCATCTCTTACAGATTTCACAGATAATAATTTCTCACCAACTTGATGCCTTAAACTTTTAATGGCTTCTTCTGCCATCTTTAGAATTCTTGTTTCGATAGTCTTCGCATTCTGTTTAATATCCTCGTACCTATTATCTGCATCTCGAATTTTTGTTTCAAGTTTCCTTTTCCTTCTAGAACATATCTCATTCTCCTTCTCTGATTCTGTAAGAATTGATAAATACGCCTCATTAAGGAGAAGCAACTTGTGATTTGCTTTTAGTCCGGTAGAATGATGACCAGAAAGCTTGCATTCTAGGCAAACTGGCATTTTGCATTGAGGGCAATAATGCTCAACCCTATGATTTGGGTGGTATGGGCAGAATTCGAAATATGCTCCTGAGATCTCAACTGGTAAAATTTGGTGCGATTTGAGTAATGGATTAACTGAGTGGGACTCATTGCTGCATTTGCGGCATAGTAAAGCAGCGCAATTCACACAATATACACTTGCAAGACTTGTGTGACACAAACTACAATGGTTATCTGTTTGCCTCCTTTGCTCTATATCAACATTGGACCTCACAATGTGAAGAGTGCGGATCTGTGATGGATTATAAATTATATACTCTCCATCCTTAGAAATCTTAATACTGTGATATCCTTCCATGAGATCATCAGACACTGGCAAAACAGGTTCGAATTCTTGGTTATCATAATCAACCTCAAATTTTTGCCAATTCTGAGGAACTCCTAAAGCAACTAAACAATGAGCAAGTTCTAATGATTCCATTCCAGATTCAACATTAACGTGACCAACACAAATCTTATTCCCCTTTTTGGGATTAATTCTCACTCCACGTTTATAAACATCAGATAAAGGCTGCTCAAGTTCACTTATTGGAATGAATACATGAGCTATATTCTTTGTTTCTAACTTATTACAAAACTCAGAAAACTGTTTTGCCTGTGAGGCAGTCGAAACATCAACACATTCATGAACCAGCAATCGTGGGGCATTCAATTGTATCTGTAACTCATATTGAACAGCTCGAACAATATCAGATTCGAGAGAAAGGCTCTCAGGTTGCTTAATCATTCTAACTGAAAGATAAAGTAAAGAAATAAAAATTAACGCATTTAACCCTAGTGCAAAACCCAGTTAGAAAGGCAGCAAAGTAGCACTCTTCGCGCCATAAAGGATACTAATTTAGTTTTATGAGGATGAGCCTTGCATAAATTTGATGAAAAGTGGTTAAACACATATGTAGGAGTATCAGCTAATGTAGATGAAGTTGTGAATGAGTTTGCATATAGGATGCATTGAGAGAACACAGCCGATCCGCTTATTAGGTTTGCAAAAGTATTGCTCTTAATAATGCAACTTGTCACTGTCAGTTGGTTGGAATAAAAAAGTCCCCATTTAGAGACAGGTTCAGTGTTGTTGACAATATTACAACTATTGCATCTAGCGTTTGTATCATAGAATTCAAGCACAAGAGAAATGATATTGCTTGCAAATGTTGAGAATTTAACCAAAGAGTTTGAGGTAGATCTGATATCAATAGCATCATAGTCTTTCAATCTACAATAAGACACATTGATGTCATCAACATTTGCAACACCTCCATACAAATAAATCACCCTTGTATTTCCCAATCCTGTAGGAGATGATTTCTGAGAAGTAACTAACCATAAATTATGTTTCCGAACGTAGCTATAATGCACTTGCGAATCCAAGGCTTGACAATCAGAAAAACAGCACTCTGAAATATTCAAATTATACCCGGAATGTATATATATTCCACCACCAACCTTAGTTGTAACACATTCGACAAAAGTATTCTGATTAAATACAGAATTACTACTTGATGAACTGATATAAACTGCACCACCATTTGAAACAGTAGAAATTACGGAAAACAAGCATAATTTTACATAAAATGTGCCACTACCAGAGCAGGAAAAGGTTTGGCTTGAACTGAAGACTAAACCAATAACACTATCACACACCATTTTTATATAAAACTGGGTGATAAATTTGGAGGTCATAATGGGAAACATTAAATGCTCTCTGAGAGAGTTTAAAGTAGACTCAGTAACATGAGGAGGAGCTCCATCTTATTTTTTACATCCATATACCCTTCAAAACCCGAGCTTGAATGCCTAATCCTCTTCTGAATGATTGTCCTCATTTGCTCTTGAGGAATTCAACAACTTTCGATTTCCTTTCCATATCATCATCATTTTCTCCGATTTCACTTGCTAATCGCAAAGGTGTTTTTCCATTTGTTGTTTTTGCATTTATATCAGCTTTTTGATTAACTAGATATTCAACTACACTAAGATGACCATATTTAGCTGTTGAATGAAGAGGAGTCCTACAATTTGTACTTTTTGCATTTATACCAGCTTTTTGATTAACTAAATATTCAACAACACTAAGATGACCTTTTCGAGCAGCATAATGAAGAGGAGTCAAATCATCTTTGGTTTTTGCATTTATATCAGCTCTTTGAGTAACTAGATATTCAACAACACTAAGATGGCCATTAGAAGCAGCAGAATGAAGAGGAGTCCTACAATTTGTACTTTTTGCATTTATATCAGCTTTGTGATTGACTAGATATTTAACAACACTAAGATGAACTTTTCGAGCAGCCAAATGAAGAGGAGTCAAATCATCTTTGGTTTTTGCATTTATATCAGCTTTGTGATTAACAAGATACTCAACAACACTAAGATGACCACAATGAGCAGCAGAATGAAGAGGAGTCAAATCATCTTTGGTTTTTGAATTTATATCAGCTTTTTGATTAACTAGATATTCAACAACACTAAGATGGCCATTAGCAGCAGCATAATGAAGAGGAGTCCAATCATATTTATTTTTTGCATTTATATCAGCTTTTTGATTAACTAGATATTCAACAACCAAAAGATGACCATATCTTGCTGCAAAATGAAGGGGAGTTGTATTTTTCATAATCCAACTATCATTCTCATTCGGATACTTATCAAATTGATAGCTTTCATTAACATTTGTTCCATTCGCAAGAAGATAAACAATGCTTGTGAGTTTACCTTTTGCCGCTGCATCAAAAATATTTCCTTCAAAATCTGGTGCTTTTGTAGATTTCCATTTCCCATTCACTATTCCTTCAAATTCTTCTCTTCTTCTCTTCTCTCCTTCAGTCAATTCTTTTTGTTCTACAAAATTCGATTTCCACATCTCCATTTCTTTAGTTTTCTGATTGATTTCTTCTTTCTTCATTATCATTTCAGCATTTTTCCTTTCTAACTCTTCCCTAAGTCTAGTTTCTTCCAATTGATTATTCTTGATATCTTCAAGTAATCTGGATTTTTTTTGTAGAAAACTGTTTGTAATAATTTCAATTCCTCGAAAATAATGAGAGAAAACAAGCCCAAACTCATCAATTTCCGCTTCTGATTGAAAACTGAGATTAATATTGTTAAATAGGACTTGAAAATCTGTTGGATGGCAATGAAAACAGTTGTTAAAGAAAACTCTAAGTTCAGAAAAAGAAAAAGACTCTATGTTTTGTTGAAATAGCCTAATAAGAACGGGAATAGGCAGAGATGCGAATTCTGGTTTGTTCAAAAAACATTTGAGGTTTTCACACAAATATTCCTTAAAATCAGGGTGATCAGCACCTAAAATGATGTTTTTCAAACAGAGTTCCTGAATGTCGAATAAATTACATAGAGAAGAACAACCAAAAAACTCACTAATCTGGTAAACTTCAACATAATTGTGAATCTCATGAACATATTTTACCCCATTAATAACATTAAAAAACTCATTCAATGATTCTCCATCAAATCCAAACTCGAATTCATATTCATATGATGGATTCATAGAATAGTTATTTCTAAAAATGGAACTATACATCAAAAAACGACTTAAATCAACTTCATATGTCATATTGTTAACCTTGATTGGTATTTTGCTCTTTGAAATTCGAAATAGAAAGCTGTCTAGTAGAGAAAACCAGCATTTCCATTCAACAATAAGACTATAGACATTTTTTTGTCTTTTAAGGTCAAGTGGTACATCCCCTCTTTGTAAAAAATCTAAAAAATCACTATAATCATCCATCATCTTGTTGTACAAACAAATTTTATCATGTTTAGGAAAGTCTCTGAGAAATAGATTAGAACAACACATAATATCCCTTTGAATCAGTCTCTCTCCATCTTTGAACACGAAAACTATCTCATCCATTAGAAAAGTCAACAAATTAAATATTTTTGCCAACCAATTTATTTCCTCCCGTTGTTGTCATGTGTTACTATCCACAGATAGAAATTAAAGGCGTTAATAATACTTCCCATTGGAAAGTGTATTCTGATTAAATACAGAATTACTACTTGATGAACTGATATAAACTGCACCACCATTTGAAACAGTAGAAATTACGGAAAACAAGCATAATTTTACATAAAATGTGCCACTACCAGAGCAGGAAAAGGTTTGGCTTGAACTGAAGACTAAACCAATAACACTATCACACACCATTTTTATATAAAACTGGGTGATAAATTTCAGATTTCGAATGCGAGCAGAATATTAAATGCTTATTCTAATAGAAGAATAGCTGGAAGCACACGAAAATGGGGGAATTGAATCGATTTGCTTTTGTTAAAACATCAAGTTTATCAACAAACATAACACATTTCTCGGTCACAGTTTTAACCAAATTATGAGGAGTTTTGATTGAATTAAATACACAATTAGTGAATTGATGGCTTTGGTATGAAGATGCAAATGAAGAAGATATATCGAAAAAGCTATTTGTGAAGGAAATTTTCGATTCGGAATATCTTTGATAGTATATATATTTATCATTCCAATAAAAGCTTGAATCCAAAAAATACAGAGTCGTTCCATGAAAATATACTAATCCGATATCTGATGAAGTGTTGTTGCAGAATATTGAGCAATAATGTGTCCTTGATATTGTTGAAACATCTGTTATACATGAACCATATAAATTACCTTGAAAAACATTATTTTTCAAAGAAAAGTCTTTCAACACATTAATTACCAAAGCACTGCAATATGTTACTGATGTCCGGCCTCTGCATTTTGTAAAGTTGTTCAAAGAAAGAAAGACTCCTGATCTAACAATATTCATAGCTCCATGAGCAAATGAATACAAATGACCACAATTCACTAAACAACAGCTGCTAATGTTACTCATTGTACTATCATACACACAAAGAGAGTTTCCTCCATTTCCTGATGAATCAACATATGTAGAAGAGCAGTTTTCAAAACAACAATAGCTGATCACTCCTTCTTTAGAAAATGAAAAGAGACCAGAACATCCGGATGTAGAATAGCAGTGTGCAAAAAGCAAATGATCGACTTCTAATGATTGTGATTCAGCTGAAATATAAAGAGATCCTCTGTTATCAAGAGTGTTAATCCTCAAAAATGAACACCATCTAATAACGTTCTTGTCTCCGCTCATAATTTGACGAGAAAAAAAAACTGTGTTTTCATAAATACCATCATTAGTATTTAGAGTTATCGCCCGACCAATTATGTCGTGAAATAAACAACGATATATATGGTTACCACTACTTTGAACATTAATCACATTACCAAATATCTTGTGAAACTCACATGAATACATTCTCATATGCTCAAAATGTGATGTTTGAATAAATGAACAAGAAAATCCTTTAATCAACAATGAACTAATAGTTATGTTGAAAATAAAAAAACAAAAATGTTTTTAGTATTAATAAATACTCTCTGATATGGGAATAATCTTTAATATTAGTGAGAAAGATGGAAAAAAGAACAAGAAAATAGGCAAAAAGTATTTTTGAAAATTAATGGATGATTATAAGAATTCTTCTATCCAAATTCGCAAAAATCGAATAGATAGTAATAATTTATCTATTGAGGGATTAAATAATGAATTTGTTCAATTAGTTGTTGAGGGGATCCGGAATAAAGATTATATTAACACTTTGGAAAGTCTTGATTCTGTTTTATCAATAGCTAAAAATTCCATTTTTGATCTAATTAATAGAGAGGATATCATTGAGTATATAAAATATTATACAGTTGAAAAAGGAGAACAATTCAATGTTGAGTTTTTGAAACTTGTTGGGGACTTGTTTGAGTTTTGCGATATTGCTGATAACATGCTTATAAATGATGAAAGATTTATATGCGATCTGATTGAAATCATTAATTCGTCCAATGACATACAATGCAAAATATATGGAATGAAATGCCTTGAATTGATCATTAAAGAAGATTCTCATTTAGCAAGTTTTGTTTGTGCTAATGGCGGAGTAATGATGGCCTTGAAGTTTTACCATGAATACTTGGATCTTAACTTGAATGATGAGACTTATTTAGTATTAATATTGAACTATCTTGTTGCAAATTTTGAATATCCGGATTACTATCCTGAGAACTATATCAATGATTGTTTTAACATTTTTCTTTCTTCTATGCAAGATCAAAACACCGAGATATGTCATTTAGGTTTCGAAGGGTTTAATAATGCACTTAGCAATTTATATGATATTGCCATCAAATTTGTATTAAGGAACAAAATAATTTATAATATCACTCCTTATTTATATCACCGAAATCCGAAAATTATTTGTGATTCTCTCGAATTTTTAACAATTGTATGTACAGAAGAAATGTCTGAAATAGAAAAGTCATTAAAAGATATTAAAATCGAGGAGATGTTATTCAAGATTTTTGATGAACTTACTGAGTTTCTTCCATATTTGGGTCATTTAATATATAATATTTCATGTTCTACTGACATTTTTAGAGGATCATCACGTTGGCTACCTAGTTTTTTTGGTTTAATGACGAGCGAATCTCCATATGAGTATAAAGAAGCTGTCATAAGTGTTTTTCAATCTTGTTGTGATCATTCCACAAACGAAACAATTGATTATTTGTTCGAAAATGGACATGTTGTTTCTCAAATATCTGATTTGCTTCATGGATCTGATCCTGATATTGTACAGCCTCTTCTTTCTGCAATAAGAACAATTTTCGAATATCATAGCCCAAAAATTGAAGAGATTAAATCAAATCTTATTCAGAATGGAATCGATTACCATTTTTTTGAGTCCCTTATTGGTCAATTCAATGAGAGCATAAATGAAGACTGCGAATATTTACTATTCTATTTCGAATAAATCATACAAAGACGTTTTAGTATCCTTGATGTTTGATGTCATTAATGGTTAAAACAGCATCAACAATTGGGATACTCTCCTGTTCAACTTTTCTAAGAGGGGCGTTTGTTTTTTGATTAACAATAAACAAAGTATTTTGCTTGTTCATAATTTCTTGAGAAACTGTCATTCCATCCATATAATTTTTCATCATCATCTTCAATCTTTGATTATGTGCAAGCAACCCTTCTCTTTCCCTTTGAAGAGCCATTTTTTCAAGCAAAACTTTGTTAAACCTTCTATAAAATTTGTCGAACATATCACTTTCTCCAACATACTTGCTATCACCTTTGAGTTGCAATTTAAACTGAGCCATTTGCCTTTGAATCTCAGAATCTGTTTCTACAATTGATGGGGGGAAAGGTAAAACCTGTTCTCTTTCTGTTTCAAGTTTTCTGGTTAGTTCTGCATATTTCAATATCTTTTCCGCAAGAGTAAGTTTTTGACTTACAGTATTTATTGCATCCTCGAATGATATAGAAATATCTGCTAGTTTTCTAGATTCTATTATTCTAAACTGAGCCATAACTTCTTTAAGTTCTCTAAAGTGCCTTCCAAGGTTGTCCTTTTCCTGTCTAAGTCTATCATTACTTTCTTTAGATTCGCGATCATTATTCTTGATCTTTCTCCTTAGATGAGCGATTTCAGCTTGGAGTTTTATAATTGTTGATTCATTTCTTTTCATTGTTTTTTGGTTATTCTTATGCTTTTCGAACATTGTACGGAATTGTTGAAGTTTTCCTTCACTCTTTTGTTTAAAAGTATTATTATCCTTGGTTTGATCATCTTCAACTTTTCGAATTTCATCATAAATGTGGGTACGAAGGGCAGAAATGGCTTCTTGGCTCTTCATTGTCATATTATCTTTCTCTGATCGAAATTCATCTTCCAATGATGCTTTCTTTTGGTCATACTCATGCTCAATTGCATTTTTTATATCTCTAACTTCAGAAACATGAGACTGGAAGCGAGAGACTGCTTTCTGCCTTGTTGTTTCATACTCATACACAATTTTCTTGAGAGATTTGTCAAACCTAAGCTGCTCAGCATCCAATCGCCTGTTGGCCAAATCAGTAAGCAAATCCAAATTCTTCTTATGTGCTCTAAGTGCAAACTGGTATTGGGATTCCCCATCTGTAATCCATTGGAATAGTCTGTGAATAATAGAATCATATCTGTCAAGCTGCTTATTATACTCAACTTTGATTGAATCAATCGAATTCTTTTGACTTTGAAGCTTTTCATGTGTCATAATATCTCGCCATTTGTGATCTACTGCTTCTTGAGTAAGTCTCTCATAATTTTTGAACTCATCAAATCTCTTTTGGAGTTCTTGAATGCGCATTTGTTTCGAAACATCCATATCGATTTAATAACGAGTTTAACTGTAATAATCGTTTAATAATTCTTAAAATGACCTATTCGCTATAAATCTCCTTATTCATGAATAGATCACCCTTAATTTTCGCCATCTTAATGAAGAAAGTTTTTTGCAGTATATTTTGTTGATTTAAAATTTGAAAAATGAGCAATAAAAAAACTGAGAGAGAAGCTGTAAAAGTAGCGATTCGTTGTCGCCCACTGTCAACAATGGAACGAGAACACAATTATGATAATATTATTAATATTGATCAAAGCAATTCGGCTGTTCATATAAGGAATCAGCAAAGTCAGAATATTACGTTTACCTATGATTATTCTTTCCCTGAAACATGCACACAAGAAGAAATATACGAATTAACGTCGTCTCCAATTGTTAGTGCTGTTTTAGAAGGGATGAACGGAACAATATTTGCATATGGCCAAACTGGAACAGGAAAAACATATACAATGGATGGAAAAAGTACTGGAGAGCATAAAGGAATTGTTCCGAGAGCTTTAGAACATATTTTTGATTATATACGTGCAAATAGCGAATCCCATCAGTTTCTTGTCACTGTTGTTTATGTAGAAATATATAATGATGAAATTCGTGACCTTTTAGCAGAAAAGAATGATCAACCATTGAAAATCAGGGAAGATCCCAATAGTGGTGTGACAATTAAGGGTGTGGCTGTTCACAAAGTTAAGGAAATCGAAGATCTATGGAAGCTGCTTTCATATGGCAAGAAGAATAGGAAAGTGCGGAAGACAAATATGAATGATGAAAGCTCAAGATCACATTCAATTCTCACATTAGGAATAGAGACTCTGACTCAAATTGATGGACAAGACCACGTTCGATCAGCAAAATTGAATCTCGTTGATCTCGCTGGAAGTGAAAGAGTCGCAAAAACTGGTGTTGAAGGTATTGGGTTTTTAGAAGGCGTGAATATTAATTATGAATTGATGATTCTGGGTAATTGTATATCTGCACTTACTACCAGGGGCAATACACATATTCCCTATAGAGACTCAAAATTGACAATGCTTCTTAAAGATTCTCTTGGAGGAAATGCTAAAACTTTAATGATTGCCGCAATTGGTCCTGCAGATTATAATTTTCCCGAAACAATGAGTACTTTAAGATATGCTGAGCGGGCTAAAAAGATAGAGAACAAACCAACAGTAAACATGGATCCAAAAGATGCTCTATTATTGAAGCTAAAGGGCGAGCTTGAAGAGCTTCAATCTAAACTTACACAAAAAGGCAACATGGGTCAGCAATTAGGCGCATCAGAAGACGTTATTAGAGTGATGGAGGAGAAGTTAGAAATTCAAAGAAAAGAGCTTGCACAAACATCGAATATGATAGCATCTGAAAGAGCCAATTTACAAATGAAACTTGAAAAAAGAATGCAAAAAATTCAAAATGAAAAGCAGAGACAAAATGAATATATGATGAGGTTGAACGAACTGAATTCTTATTTGGTAAATGGTGAACAAGATCTAAAATTGAAAACTGTAAAAAACGAAGCCCAGATTACCAACATTAGGAGAAAACTCAAAGAGAGAGAAGAAAGAACTCAAAAGATTCAAAAAGAAATTGAAGAGAGAAAGAAAAAAGAATTCATGATGAATAAAGAATGCACAACCATTCAAGCTCAGGTAAAACAGGTATCTGAAGAATTCGAAGAAGCTGCGAGTTCATATAAGAATCTTAAGATACTATACCCCGAAATTCAAAACACCATACAGAGTGATAGAGAAGCCTTAACAAACGACATTGTTCGTCTTTCTTCACAGATTGAGTTATACCAACAAATAATTGACAATTTCATTCCTCAAGCAGACGTTGAGAGAGTGAAAAGTATGGGTGTATTTGATGAGAACACGCATGTATGGAAAATGGTTGATGAAGACAAGAAAAAATTAGTCCAGAAAGTTGTGAGTTTTGAGAGGCCAAAGAGTGCAACAGGATACAATAGACCTACTGCTCATGATGCTCAGACTCTTCGAAACCAGAAAAGTGAAACCTTACTGATTAATAAGCCAATGATTAATGCTGTAAAACCTAAACTGAAACAAGGTCCAATCATTGTTCCAATAGTAAGTATACAAAGTTATTATGAAGATAATAAGAATGATAATAAGAAAGACATTAATTATAGTGTGAAAGATATTCAATAAATATTGTTAGTTAAAATGGAATACAATTTTATTCTTCGTCGATATCCATAGCTGAGAAATCTATCTCTTTCTTGATAAATACGCTGGTGAAATTTGGTATTGCAGTTTCTTGAATATGCCTTTTTAGTGGAATATTGTCTGTGATGAATGCTATTGTTGAGTTCTCATATCCTCCAGTATCGCTATCCTGCCTCTTCAAAACCCTCCCTGTCCAAACCAAATGCCCATTCAGTCTAATCATCACCTTTTTAACACCACACTCTGCACTTGGATTAACAGCAAGCATATTAACCAACATTATGGCAGCAATTTGTTGTGGTTGAGAATACCTAATAGATATTGCAGTTTTCTTGGATTTAATTTCACCACACCAGCCTTCAAATTTGGTATTCGGATTTTCCAAGAGTTTGGGCTTCATATCTTTAAATAGACTCTCAGGATATTCATGATCACCGCATTCAACAGCTTCATAAACAGTGCTATTATTAGCGAAAATTGGAAAAGCATTTGTATCAAAAACGCGAATCATATGCAAACCAAACACTTGATTCGTTCCATATGTCTCGAGGATATAAATATCAACAGCAAAAGTTCGAATTGATGGAAGAACACCAAAAGTATCATTATTCGGATATGCAATAACAACTCTTGTTCCTGAATCGCTCGCTTTCAAAAATCCATTTTCATCGCGCAAAGCAACAATAGATCCGAACTCGCTCGGAAAATCACCCTTAAAAATGGTTTTCCTGTTCATTTGAATCCTAACTTGCTTGATATTCTTTGTCACATCGGTACATGGCCACACTCGAACAAATTCAAGCTGTGGACTGGGGTTAATATGAAAAACCAAAGTGATTGAAGTGAAAGGAGGCTCGGGCGGCCAATTCTGCTCCCATTTCTGCATATTATCAGGTTTGATTAAAACTCCATTCGTTAAACACGCCATTGAAGCCCTATCAATGCTCGGTGGCTCAATAGACATCGATTGTATCTTAATCGTTGATTTATCATACCCCAAAAAATCCAAAGCAGAGCAGGAAACCTTGGAATCATGGCCCCAATTGGATATTATTTCAATCCTTATCTGAACCGAATCAGATGTTTTTGATAGATTTGGACAGGAATCTCGGCCCTTCGCTGATAGAACAGTCTTCGGAGTGATTATGGATATCGAACTACGGCGCAAAGCAGAATGAACAGGCTTGGTGAGTTTAACCGAACTGGTCACATTAGGCCGAATAATGGGAATCGCTTCAGTCGTCCCGCGTGTCACTTTCATTATTTGAAATTCTTCCTCAATTTGTAGTATTTATACAATAATCATTGAAAAAAAAAGTAGATTCAATTCCCATTTATAACGTCTTTACGCCGATGAAAAGTCCTCTTTCCTGGTAGAACCCCTTTTCCTGGTAGAAGGCATCTAGGTTAGACTCCTTCAAGATTTTTACGATGTCTTCTGGGTAGAAGAGTCCTAGCTCGTGCTTTGAGTTGAAAGACTTTACTGGGCTGTTTCTTTTGGCCACTAAGAAATTGAAGTCTATGTGATAGACGCTGTCCCTTATATCTGCAATATTGAGTCTTGCCACTTTGATGTCTGGTCCATCGTATGTTGTCATGTACGGGGTTCCATTCACTGCGATTTCTGGCCTTAAAAATGGCTCGATGATAACCAATCCTCCTGGTTTCAAGTGTGATTCAAATGTTTGGATTGTTTTTTTCACGTTTTCGAGCGTTTTTGTGTATGCTATGCTGCTAAAAAGGCATGTAATTATATCAAACTGCCGATTCAGCCTCATGTCAATCATATCAGCTTGAATTAGCTCTATATCTGGGATTTTTGTTTTGCAAATCTCGAGCATTTCATTGGAAATATCTGTTCCAGTCACATTGAAGTGTTCTTTAAGGTGAACAAGATGGCTTCCCGTTCCACAGGCAATATCAAGGAGATCAATGCCACTGGATTTCTTGTGCTGAAGAACTAATTCTTTGATAAATGCTGCTTCACTCTTATAATCTTTGTTATTATACAATAGATCATAATAATATGCCATTTCTTGATATGGGAGATCGCTTCGGCTTTCAAACATTATAAAAAATGATCTATTGTTTTTTTGTGAGAATACATTGCCAAAAATTACAATTCTTTATTATCCGATAAATGGTACCTAATCCAGTCAATTAAGCCCTTTTTTTCAGTTTTTGAGTAATGATATACTTCGTTTCTGACGAAAAGGCCGATTAGAGGAAGTTCATCTGGCAAGTCAATTGGGATTTCGTTTTTATCAGTATTAATGTATCCATATGATAAGGATTCTCCAAGAATTGATACTATTTCATTCATCTTGAAAAACAATGTTTCCACTGAATATGATTCAAATTGATAAAATATTACCAAAACTGGCTTAGATGACTTAATAACATAGTCATTGAAAGTGTTACCAACAATATGTTGAATTTGATCTTTGTGTTCAGGTGTCTCTTCTGAAAGAATATATGGAAGCACACCTCCTTGTTTGAACTGATTCAGCCATTCATTTGCACTAATAGATTGTGGCTTTAGCCATTTTGTATTAGTTTTTTTCTCAATCCCTAATATAGAAATAATGGGGTATTCAACATTATCAGGATGGTTGATGATGTTACGAAAGATACTAGATTGGTCAATGCCAAAATAATATATAGGATATCCATATTCTTTAATACTATCTAAAATCAAATAATCTTGGTTAGAGATTTCATTTAAAGTGATGTTAAACTGAACTAAAACTCTTTTTCCATCTTGAAAAAGATCATTAATCAACTCTGTGCTAAATGCTGTGTAGTATGAAACTGTTGCTTTCTCGTTAATAAATCTACTAATCAAATCATATTTTATCTCGTTACCTACTTCAAATAACTGTCTATCCTTGGATCTATAAAACAATACGGATGAGTTAGAAAACACTCTGTTCATATAATAATTCACAAATTGAAACTGATAATCAATGTAGAAATCATAATTATGACTAAAATAGTCGGATTCTCGTGTTTCTTCATGATTCATCATATGATTTATTAGGAAAAAATCTCGATTAGAGAATAATACATCCAAAAAGTCTTCATATCTTTGAATAAGATCTCCTGGCTGCCTAAATCTATCATTTATACAACTCTTGAGTGCATTTATTTCTCTATTTACACAAGAACCACTCTTATTACCATATTTTATTGATAATAATGACGGATGAGAACTCACCCCATACTTTGCAGCAACAAAAGGACATTTATTTGAGTTAACAATATAAAATCTCCCCTTGTGGTGAAGTTGGTGACTGATGGTTGTAAATACTGGATTAAACTCTTTGCAAAAGGGACATATTTCTGATCTAAAATATAAGAAAGCTGATCTATCAAGAGCCAAAACCCGTGAATAATTCTCATCACATAAAAAAAGAGGATCTTGGGTATCAAACAATGGAAGAAAAATGAACAACATTTATAAATGAAGAGATATTTCAAGTTCATTGGGATTTTCATGGACAACAAACTCGATTCTTATGTTTTCAATTGCATCATTTATTGTTTCATCATCGCATCCATTATTCTTTAGAATCCTGTGTATATTGGCAACTATTTTCTCTGGATCGGCAAATGGTTGACCATCAAGATTACGCAATTTGTGGATAATTTGGTCCTTGATGGATAGTTGAGGAGCTTTTGCTTTCTGTACAGATAATTTGTTCATGAATTTGCTCCTTTTTTGGTTACTTGCACTCATCGTTCTAGTGAGTTTAGTGCTTTGAAGTGTTTCTGGAGGATTGATTGACATCAATTTGCTCCTTTTTGGTGGAGCAGGATAGTTTAACTCATGGAAAGCTAAATTAAACCGAAATAACTCGTCGTAATGGTTAACAAAACTGTCTCTATACGAAGGATGGTGATAATTTCTCGCAAGGCGATCATATGATGTGTATCTTTCAGAAGAAATCATCTTATCATCTTTTTCCAGTCGAATTGTTTGTTTTGTGCTTTCTTTCTGTTTCATAATATTAATAAACGTCCATTGGTTTATTTAAGTCTTTTTGCCAGAACTTGGAAGAATTTCCTTGTTGAATTGCTAACTCCAATGGAGTCTGTCCGTCTCCATTTTTTGCATTGACATCAGCTCCATGATTGACTAGATACTCACAAACACTAAGATGACCATTTTGAGATGATAAATGAAGAGGAGTCATATTTCCTTTGGATTTTGCATTAATTTCAGTTCCATGATTAACTAAGAATTCAGAAACACTTAAATGATCATTTAGGGCCGATAAATGAATAGGCAGGTAATTTTGAAAAGTTCTCGAATAAATATCTGATCCATGTTTCAATAAATACTTGAAAATGTTTAGATGGCCACTTAGAGCAGAACAATGAAGGTGTGTATAATTCAAATATAGTGGGGTGGGGTGGCCATTTAGGGCTGATAAATGAAAAGGCATAGAATTCTGCATTAATCTTTATTAAAAACACTATATTTGAATTAAATTATATGCATTATAGCACAATAAAATAAAATAGAAAGTAAGAATTTGGTTTTAATCCCAAATTAATGGAGAAATGATATTGTTTTTTGATTTTTGATAGAATTTAACCAATATCACTCAAATCAAATCAAAATATTCGATATATTTTGGCTTATTAGTTCCTTTAATGTCATTAATATGCTGAATTAATATGGTTTTTTCAATGATTAACTTGGTACCTCTCATTGTTGAGGCTAAAAAAATCATAGATTCCAAAATATCACCATAATAATATTTGTTCTTGATTAGGGATGTCCTCAATTATATTTGCTTTTTGTTTCAATAATCATGAAAAATTTTCTAATAAGCTTTCATTATGAGAGAATTTGTTTATCTTTCCTATAATCTCATTATTAATTCAAAAGCGAAGTTAAAACAATTTGATTTGTTTTACAATGTAAATTGGATTTAATCTGCCATTTTAATGGCAGATTAAATTTTGTTTAGACAATGTCAACAATTCCAAAATCATTTTTTTGTTTGCTACAATGAGTTTCGAAAGATTAGAGAACAACGAAATTGAACAAAAGATAGTTCAATTGTTGGAAAAGATCAATTCATATCATGAAGAGCACCAAAATAACATTAATGAATTGAAAAAAACAATGGAGAGTAAATTCCTTCATTTTGAAGAGAAGTTAATCAGGTTAAGTATGATAGTTTTTGGGAACGGAATGTTAAATCCTTTTAAGCTTGATGATTTTGAAATCAAAAATGGTAATGCTATTGAAGAAAGTGAAGGAATCAAAGCATTTGGCTATACATTTTTGTTATCAAAGAATTGTTTAGAAATTAATTCCAATTCCAATTATGAATTATCTGCAGAGATTAAGGCACAAAATAATCATTCTTTATGTTTTTTTAATTATATTGGATTCATGACCCAATCAGAACCTAATGGCCCCTTTATTGAAACGAGGCATATTTTATATGTTTCTGGTACATTAACAAAAATTATTCGAATGGAAGATGATAACAAGCTGATATATGTCACAAATTCTCAAAGATGGGATACAAATGCTGTTGGTAGTCCGAATCACGAATACATTGCATTTGGTGCAAAAATGGATAATTCTGATCTTCCAAATAAAAATCTTGTCCAGATAAAGATATTATCTGTGGATTATAATACAAATGCTATCAGGTTAGAGGAACCTCTACGAATTCCAGCTGAATTCAATACCAATCAAGAGTTATACATAAGAAAGCATACATCTGGGAGTAATCACAATTATTGTCATGTCAAAAAGAATACTAATTGTAGTGACTTCTTTGAGTACAAGGGCAGCGTTCAACATTATCATAATGGTTCAATTAATGATATGAAAAAATGGAGACCAGGAGCAAAGTATGCCAGAATCATGATATTCTTAAGCTATCCTAATCCAGGGGATCCGAATCCTTCAACATGTGAAACCATAATCAGGAATATCAGACTTAAGAAACAATAAAATTGATAACCATTTTTTGGTGCTGATATGTATCTCTTTACATTATTGTTTTGATTTGTGGTAAGAGAAAAAGGGTCAAAGTGACACTTATCGGCCCGATCAATAAATATTTCAATTATTTTTAAAACGATTATTTTTATTTTCAAGATAGGAAGACTTCCTTTATTCCAAAACCCCAAGAAATTTGTTATTATTAGTAAAAAACCTATAATTTTTAGATTTATTTTATGATAATGATTTAAATTTTAGAAAAAAGGTAATTACTTCAAATTACATAAATAAATTAAAAACAAGTATTTTTACTATTTAAATAGAATCACCCCTGGGATTTAATCGAAAATATATGCAAAAATACAAAATATTCTTCGAATATTTTGTGGAAAACCCCAAACTTGAAATGAATATTATTTTGTAAAATTCTTTATTTTTTGTAAAGTTTTTGCTAATTTTTCGTTTTTTTTCACTTATTTGATTTAAAATCCACAATATCAGGTAGATCTGGATTCCATTTTTCCATCAATGAATATGCTTGATCTGGTGTGCATTTTTCTCCAATTAAATTTGATAAAGACCTATGATACCAATAAGAATTATTCTCCTTAACAAAATTTTGTACAGAATCATAAATAATGATTGAACTTTCCAATGTTTTCCAGAATCTTTCAATTTTTCCATTTTGTCTAGGAGTATGAACAATGGTTCTCCAGTCTTTTATACCATTGTCTTGCAATACTTTTTGTGGATCTTAAATCAAATGAGTGAAAAAAAACGAAAAATTAGCAAAAACTTTACAAAAAATTAAGAATTTTACAAAATAATATTCATTTCAAGTTTGGGGTTTTCCACAAAATATTCGAAGAATATTTTGTATTTTTGCATATATTTTCGATTAAATCCCAGGGGTGATTCTATTTAAATAGTAAAAAT
>Ga0074193_1000568_pt1 | contig 58852 bp, 35 predicted proteins | sample EPASupsiteHSE605_FD_64523 | JGI IMG/M metagenome (GOLD analysis project Ga0074193, IMG submission 64523) | Bioremediated contaminated groundwater from EPA Superfund site, New Mexico - Sample HSE6-05 | ecosystem: Environmental > Aquatic > Deep subsurface > Groundwater > Contaminated ...
TCTGAGAGAGTTCTCTCTCTCCTAATACAAAACCAAGACCAAAACCATAATGATAACATAGATTTCTCCAAATATGAAAGATCAATTACTCAGAAGATAGATACATATTTGAAGAATCCAAGCTTCTGTTTGGTTTCTCTTCCATCATTATGTCGCATTTTTGCTCATTCTAATCAGACTTTCTCTTTATCTTCTTTAGAACAATTCTTGATTGGATGTATGAAACATCATGGATCTGGTGCTAAAATCCTTCTTAATAACATCAAATATCAAAAACCTTCAGATCTCTCGGAACTCAACAGATTTCTTCAAATCATCTGGAGACTCATCTTCAAAAGGTCGGCTGAAGAAAGGTTCATACACAGAAGCGGTGGGTACCGATTTCAAGATATTCGTTTGTATTGGATTTAACAAAGTTTAATTTTAGTGTTCTTTTTTCTTTATGATCTCATGTACTTCTGGCATATGCTGTTTGAAGACTTAGAGCTTTGAGTCAGTATATAAAGTAAACCTTCTCTTGAGTTTTTCATTATTTGGGTTTTTGATAAAATAAGAATGGAAACAAAAGAAGATATTATTCGTGTTCTTGAAAATGGTGGTGATCCAAATGAGCTCTATGGTGTTTTTTTCTCCTTTTTGGTGTTAATTTTTGAGTTTTTTATCATTCTTTCATTTATGCATCAATTGGAATCAACCAGAAATCATTAAAATACTAATTCAAAAAGGTGGTGATCCATTAAGTCCAAAATGTGTCAATCATCCTGATCCAATTCACTATTCTATTAAAAAGGGGCGAAATAATATTCTAATGGAGCTTTTAGACAATGGAGTAGATCCTAACACGAAATCTCCAGCGGGAAATGTACCTTTAATAACTGCAATAGTATTTAAAAACGATGAAGCTTGCCAAATTCTGATTGATTATGGAGCCAACGTTAATTTGCCAAATACCAGGGGAGAATTGCCAATTTTTCATGCAATATACCATGGAAACCCAAAAATTGTTTCTATTTTAATAGAATGTGGATCTGAAATCATATATAATGGTAAGTCTTCACTTCATCTTGCAGCAAAAGAGAAACAAGCAGAGTGTTTTAGGATTGTTTTGGAAACAGGCATAGATAAAAATTTATCTGATTCCAAAGGCGTTCGGGTTATCGAAATTATTCGGGATTATGAAGATCCAACTTTGGAATTGATTTATAATTGCAAATCGAAACCCCCAAGCGTTTCGTCACAATCGTTTTCTAAATTTATTTTCAAGCATTTTGTTAATGAACAAATCGAAGAATTAAGAGATGTTATGAGTATGTCACCAGCGAGGATACCTGATCAGTTGGAATGCTTTCTTGAACAGATCATGGTTGCTGAAAGATGCTTACAATTGACAAAGAAATTCTATACACAGAGAATAGAATCACTAGAAAAGCACATGATGAATCTTGAAAAGCCAACACAAAAGGATATCGATAGAGACTTGTTGAAATTTTCTTCTCAGATACGAAATAGTTTTATCAAAAGGATTGAAGAAACCACACTCATTCAAGAATCATATGAAGATAGGTTTTGTTCTCCCGAAATCCTATCTAAGTTTTCTGATTGGAAAAACTCAATGAAAGAAATGCAAGAGTTCATTGACACAACTCTTGAAAAAGGAGTTTCACTGTTCGGATTGAAAGATTCTACAATTGAATCTATCGAAAAGCGGGAAAATGATATTGAACAAACCGGAAAACTCCTCGAATTAGCCAATGTAAAAACAGAACCTTTCCAAAATGAAATCATCGAATTCACAATATCAACTTTGAAAAAAATTAAGACTTTGAAATATCCTAATGTGACCCAAATTGAAAAGCTCATTAAGATCCTTTTCAAACAGATCGAAAAATCAAACCCTGAAGCAATACAGAGGTTTCATAAAAAAGGGTAAATTGTCGGATTTTATCTAAAATTTTGCTTTGAATTTTGTGAACGATGGGCGTCAAAAAAAATCATTTGTATTGATGTCTTCTTCTCAACAGAGCCGCGAAATGAACAAAATCAAGGATAGACTTCAGCTTTATTCAAGGTTTCTTCGCCGGGACTTTTTGGCAGTTTTAGTTAAAATGCTTGCCCGGGAGCTTAGGTTGAAAACAGTTAGAACTGACTGGCGAACCCGAGCTGGAATGATGACATTTTTGAACAATCACTGGGATAGTCTTGAGGTATTATTAGGGCATAGAACATGCTTCCAGTGGTTTTGCCAGAGCTTCAGCCAAATCGAGAAAATATTGTCCATTAGGAAATTTGTTCTTCATATATATTCTAATTGGAATGATTACTCAAGCTACTTACAGAATGATGAAACAAAAATATATTTGAAACAAAACCAGGAATACATTGAATCAGTAATTCAAAGTGACTTGCCTATTTCTGAAGAGTTAGAAAACAAGGCTCAAATTTTCCAAATAATTAAAGAATTCAAATTCGGATCCCAAAAAGAAAAGAAAGTCGAAACACAGCAAATTCCACAGTCCCATCAAGAGATACTGTTTGATCCTTCAGAGTATGAATTTGGATCTGATCCATCTTTATGTAATTTTGATCCATTTGATTGCGATTTTGCATTCTAAATTTTATTAAAAGCACAGCGCCCAAAAATACGTTTATGGGCTGTGTTCGGTCCCATTAATCGGCAACGATTACTTTTCCAAGGTTCTCATATACAAACGAATCCATTGGATTGACCACCGTTAGTTTTAACTTCGATGGTATATTTTGCCAAATTGTGCTGGAGATTCCACCACAATATTTGCTTAATTGAAAAGCAAATGATACATAAGTTATTTGTTACTTGTTTCTATGGTTTTCTTAGGAACTCATCTTTTGATGATTCTTTGAGAGAACCCAAGAATTCAAGCCAAATAATGATGATGTATCACTCAAACGATTTATTAATTTAACTTGTTTTGGCAGAGAGGACTTTGTTGATGGCTAAATCTTTGAATTAGATAATCACTTCTACAAGGTTGAAGTGAAGCCAATTGTTCTGGAACTGCACAGCTTTTTTTTTAGTTAAAACCTTCGAAAAATGGATGATTAATCGCTTCATTTGATGAAAATCGATCATGATAGTCGAAAATCAAACATTTTTCTAAGAGATCGATAAATTTATGGAGAAGAGCAACATCTTCCGATTCGAGGAGCTTTTGGTTGATCTTGTTGTGTTCCAACAACAAACTTTTAAGGTCTTTGTTTCGGAAATCCAGTTTTCTCTTTCTCTTAATATGAATCTCGTTTAAAAAGTCATCTTCGTTTTTCAGGTCTCCGTTCAAGAAAATGGTAGGGTGCTTGTTCTGTATGATTTGAATCATTGCAGGATCGATTGGTCGAATAAGACTGAGTATTAACAATAATAGGTGATCTTGATTCTCGGCTTCAAACAGAGGAGCTCCAACCAATAGCTCAAAAAGAGAGCATCCCAGTGACCATATATCCACCTTGCTATCATACCCAATTTGAAGAACACTCTCTGGGGATCGATAGTATCTTGTTTGGAAGTATTGAATGAAGCTTTCAGAAGAAGAAATGGTTGATCCAAAGTCTCCTAACTTAACTTCGGGAGATTTTCTATTGAACATCAAATTATCAGGCTTAATATCGCCATGTATCAGCGGAATCGTATGCATTATATTCAAAACTGTAAGAACATTATGAGCTGTTCTCCTCACAAGATTTAAATCCATTCGATGCTGATTTTTTTCGACCATCTTATGAAATGGCACATCGTTAAATTCCAAAACAACGCAAAGACTCTTTCTATAAACAAAAGAATAATATATCTTCACTATTTTTGAAGAATGCTCTTCAGGAATCAGCTTTTGTATCTGTTGATGGTAAGAAACCTCAACTTCCATTCCTTTGACAATATGAGGGTCTGGTATTGAGATCTTTAAAGCAAAATCTCTTTCCCCGTCAATATCTATGTTCCTAACAGCATGAAAAACTGAGGAAGTGGAACCCTTTCCAATAGGCTTCTGTATTGTGAAAGAAACAGTCTCAGATTCCTTTATTATGTGTCCCTGTTCTAAAATCAAATAATGGCGCCCAGGTATTGGTTTGGAAGCGGGAGGTATCGCAAAAGTTGTCTTTTTTGTTCCTGTTCCAAACATTAAAAATGATCTATAGTTTATTTTGGACCTTTTTTGGGGTGCTTTTGGAAGTATTCTTGCTTTCTCTTGGTCCTTTTATGCAATAAAAGTTGCTCCTCTTCCTTTCTTGCCTTTTCTTTGATAGCATCCATTTGTTGTTTTTCTCTTTGTTTCTCTTTTTGCTGCATTTCAAACAAGTGCTTTGTCTTCTCGAACAGGGATAACATTTTTGATTCTTGCTCATTAGCAATCACAGCTTTTTGTGTTTCTGTTGGCTTGAATTTTGCCTTGAGTTCATATGGAAGCTTCTCTTTGAGATTCTTTGGGATCTTCAGAGCTTTCTCCACAAACTCTGGGCGTTCCACCTCTTTGTAGACAGAATCTTCCTTGTACTGGGGTCTGAGTCCTAAGTCTGCTCGAATTTCTGCTGTTGTCCTTACTATTGCAATATCATCTGTAATTAAATCATTTATGGGAGCAAAGAACTGAGTTGGAGTTATTGTTACCCATCCATTTAGAAAAACAATATCCGAGTTCTTAATAGTATCTTCAAAAGAACAACGAACGATTCCATTCTTTTCGGCATGTTTAATTTGTCCCCTGATTCCTGATACTGTTTTAATTGCAGCACCAATAAATTGAGAGGCCTCGACATCACTTGTAAACATGTCGTCAATCATTGCTGTTCTCTTATATATTTCTTTCGGATGTCCAACAACACGGAGCTTTTTCACGATCTTCTGATCTCCCATTGGAGCAATTGTAACTCCTGTTGCCGAAACTCGAAAAGCAATAAGCTGTTCTTTGATATGCTGAAATGCAGTTACACCAACATTGACCGCAGAAATTGGACCAAAAAATGTTACATAACATGTCAAGAGATCAGGAATGTATTTCATGAACCTTAACTTCCCTCCTCTTTCTTCATTGAAGTATATGGGAATTGTCTGATATCTTCTCCATCCCACTGATACAACTAGGGGGTCATTTGATTTCAGTTTTCTGTCATAAAACCTATGTCTCTTAATCTTCACCCATTGTTGCTTAATCTCAGTCTCAGTGTCAAAGAGCATTCCAACGATTATGGGATGATCTGGATTCAATTTTTCTATAAATGCTTTAGGTATTCCATCAAACTCCATACGAACATATTTTCCAGGACCAATTCTCCCTTCTTCGATTTCTATCGGCTCTGCCTCGGCTTCATTATTCTCTTCTTCTTCAAAATCAGAGCTCGAATTCTTCGTTTCGTTCTTCATAGGAGCCTCTTCTTCTTCATCTTGGTTTTCCAATAATTTCTCATCTATTTCATCGTCATCCTCCTCCTCTTCTTCTTCAAGTTCCATTCCGGGGAAGAGTTGCACTTTCTCTTCTTTTTGCTTCAGAGCAGATTTCTTTTGAAGCTGTCTAACCATTTCAACACCAGGCGTAACTTCTATCTGTTCCTCAAGTTCGGCAGCCTCCTCTGGGGCGATATCGAGGTTTTCAGAATTAGGAATTGTGAAATTGACATTATTCTTTGGTAAATCAACATAAGCAGCATTGTCATCAATAATCACACCACCAACTGTAGAAAATGGTGCATGAATATGTCTTTGGGCAACTTGAAGAGATCTATTTGAAGCCTTTTGAGAAATCAAAGGGCATGGGTCATCAAGCTCTGATACCCTGTTAATCACAAAATCACCTGCACCTGCAATATGAATATTGTCTCCTTCTTTCAATCCAATTCCCCTCGTGTATCCATAAAGAGCAATAGATTTGTTTTCATTTGTTAATTCAGCTCTATCAACAAGACAGTATCCTCTTTTCTCTCGAAAGCTTAAAACCCGAATTTTTGCAAGATTAAGAAGCCGTGAAAGAGCAACAATGCTCTTTTTTTCATATTTCCCATTAATCAGTCTCTCCAATTTGTATACTTTAACAGATGTATTCAATTCCTTTCGGAACCTTGCTTTGAGATTTCGAGATACAACTTTATCACAGTTATCAAGGTGGGTAAGGATACCAATAACCTTTGGAAAACCATGAGATAACAATAAATTCAAATACTCAAATGTTTCCATTTCAAACCCTTTTTCACCATTGACAACCAATAACACAAGATCAGCCACTTTGGAAGCGTCAATCATTGCATTAATATTGTTGGCAACTTCAATAAAAGTAATTCTTTGAGTTTTCGATGTAACAACAGTTATTGGGCCCTTTAAATCAACAAGTCTTTGCCGTGAGTAGTGTCTCACTAAGCATTTGATTAATAACGATTTTCCACACCCAGGAGGTCCTTGCACAGCAATAACAATTGGTGGATCTTCCAACGTTGTTTTTCTAGTATTCGGCTGAAAAAGTCTAATCTGCTCAATATTCAACTGATGTGCAATGGCAGTTCGCGCCCTTTGGCCTTTATTATATCCAAAGGCTTTAATATTATGAATATCAATGTTTTTCTCTTTTTTCTTCGTTTCGTGATGGGGTTTATGGGTTTGTTCTTCCATTCTGCTTGACCAACACAAGAATTCAATTTAAAACGATTATTTTGTAAAACAATTAACTTTACAAAAGCTTATATTTTTTGCTTATAGCAGCAACAAATATAGGGAGTGATAACGCACACAACACGAAAATAAGTTCCACAGAGACTTCAATAGGGAAGATTGATTGAATGATCGAATGGTACATACTTAAAATGCTGGATTTGAGGGATATTTTGAGTGGCTTATCCTGTTTCTTCAATCCTCTTTCAATAGACTCAATTTGAAATTGCTTTCTCATCAAGAAGTCACGACGATTCCATTGGATAACTCTATCTTCATCATATGCAATCAATATTTTTCCAAATGATAGGTCTTTGTTTGTTGCCCAGATCTCGAATCCAATTGCTGTTATTGGCTGTAATTTATATGGCTCTGGATCATAATAAAACTCAGGATTTTTGATTAATTGAGGCTTCCATTCTCCTTTATACTTCGGATTTGGAATAAGGCTCGGCTTCCATGTTCCTTTGGAATCATCCCAATCTTGTGGTTTCTGGTTCTGAGGATCTACAATATATGGAATCTCTTCCCAGTCATCAGGTTTTCTATCTTGAGGATCAGGTATCTGGGTTCTAGGAACAACTGGCGGCTCAAAGCCAAAGAACAGGGATCCATCTTTTATCACTTTGTTATCCAAAAGGATAGAGAAAGTATTGTTCGGTCTGATAATAAGGGTATACAAATGATTCAAATTGTCTGTGGGAGCCTGAGGCGGATCTTTAAGTTGAATTTTCTCATAAAGTTTCTTTTTCGGATTCCAATGAGAAAAAATGAATCGGATCTTATTCATTGTACTACAACGATCTGGTCCAAATAATAATGTGTATTCTGTCTCATTTGTTAATGAATAAGTATCAAATCCAGAACCAGAAAACAGTTTTATATATGCCCCACTGCAAGTAAATGCAATTGTTGGTCGCATTTCATATTGAATGACCAAAGTCCTATTAATATTAAAAATTGGCTGATCAAAAACAGCGGAAACCGCAGAATGTGTGTTTTTTGATCTCAAAATGAGAAGTTTCTCGCCATTATGACTTAATGGAGGATCTGGTTCATCGACTTCCCATATCCCAGTATAGTTTCGCGATTCGCTCGGAATCCACCTCTTTGAAACACTTCTTGCATCAAATTTCTCATAAAAAGAATATGAAAAATCTGGGGGATGGAGTATCAAAGTGAGTACAGCAAATAACATTTTGCTGGGCCAAAAAAAGAAAAAACAATGAATAAATCAGGTTCGGTGTTTAGAAATCTCCGAACATGTCGCCAAGATCAAGTGGAGCAGCAGCGGCTGGGGCTTCTTCTTCCTTCTTAGCAACTGGAGCTGGGCCTGTTGAAGCACCACCAGCAACTGGAGCTGATGCTGTAGCAACGCCGCAAGAAATCATCTTGGAAGATCCTTCCTTGATAGTCTGTTCGATGTCTTTGCCTTCGAATTGTTTCATAACATGAGCTAACTTAGCTTCATCAACATTAACGCCAACACTTTCAAGGATAGTTTTGATTTTTTCGACAGTTGGTTTTGAATCTCCACCAGCCATTGCAAGAAGGTAAGCTGCTACGTATTTCATTTTAGAGAAAGGCCGACCATAACCGTAATTATTGAAATTACAAAAAGTGTCGGCTAGGATTGATCCAGGTCTTGAGATTATGGTAGTTAAAGTTGATACTAGTTTGGGGTGTATTAGGTGTATTTTTGGGATTGGAAAGGTTTAATGAAAAAACACGTTACCCACAAAGAGGTACCTTCTCCACAAGACCCGTTTTATCTTTTCCATAACAAGCCAATTATATCCCCTAAACGAGCTTTTCATGATAGTGCACCCATATCACCAAAAAAATCCAGGAATTTTGACACATGGGGAAATATTCAGAATAAAGCACAAAATAGTCCTGTAGTTGAACGAAACCATTCCAAAAATGATTCTTTGTTGAAATTAGAAGCAGATATTGATTCTTTTTTTTTATCCTTGAGTAATATTGAGAATTATATTGCAATTGAGAACTACGTCAAAGACTATTTCCAACTGTCAAATGTTGTATACTGGCAAGAAATCCCTTCTATTCAGCACTTATATAGCCCAAGACTCAAAAAAATTGCTCCACATAACTCTGGAATTGTTGGTTTCGCATATTTTTCTCGAGAAAAACTCAGGATTCCCGTAGCTATTCAGCATCAGTCTTTTGATAAAATGATTGATGGAGAAATACTCAATCCTAAGGCTAACATTATTCTATTTCCATTGAGTGATGATAAGAATAATATTGTTGGTATTGTGCAATGTGTTTTGAAACCTGGAGAATTTCATTTCCCAGATATAATTGATGAATTTATTACTGTTTTTTCTAGAAAGTTCCGCTCATTTAGTCACTGGATTCTACAGCCTCCATCCCTAGAAAGTTTTATTATTGGGCTGGTTGATTTAATGGAAATTGAACAGCTTTTATTGTATTTACAGCATCAGATAACCAGCTTTTTTAAGTGTAGATCATTTGAATTATGGAAAATGAACAAAAAAACAAAAGAGTATTTTAGATATACAGATCATGAAGAAATTATATGTGAGGGAGATTCAGGTATTGTTGGAGATGTTTTACGTAGAGATCAACCCACTCAATACATGAATACCCGTTTATCAAGTAGCCATAATATAAAAACTGATGGTGATGATGAAGAACCACTTTTAGCATATCCTTATTTGCCTAGTAATGGTGATATAGTATTTGCTTTGGTTTTAAGGGGCAATGTTGATTCTCCTGTGTTCTCGATATCACAAGAACAAAACCTCAAGAAGATTTCTCAGTATGTTGTTTTGTCGTATCAGAATTCTATTTCTCTGTCTTCTTCAAAAAGTTTGAATTCTCGTGATGATTCACTTGTTTCGACCATGATTTCATCGCTGCCTTTACCAGGAGCGAGAAGAAAAAGTGAAGATTATTTGACACAAATGATGATTTCTTTAAAAAAATTCTCAAAAGCCCATAGATTATCGTTTTATCTTGTTGATTGGGCCAGTCGAGTTGCTAATGCAATATATCACAAAGGACTTGTCTCGCCAATCAAGCAACAAATTGGTAAAGGCAATGTTGGGATATCAATCGAAAAAGGAGTCACGATTAATCTGGCTGATGCTTATGAAGATCCAAACTTTGATGCATCTATTGATATGGCAACTGGTTTTCGAACAAAAACTCTATTGACTGTACCTATTTTAAACACAAATGGTGTTGTATCAGCAGTTGTTCAGTTGTTAAACAAAAAAGATGGTCATCCATTTTCAAAAAGTGATGCTGATGCATCAAAAGTTATTGGAACGCTGTGTTTATCACTTATGGAGAATTCTTCGCTTTCTTTTCAATATGAAGATATTCATTCGAGATTTCTTGATGTTTTTGGCTTATTGACAGATCCTCTATCGAATAGCTTTTGTTTTAATGAGATGATTGTACATTTTTGTGACCATATATCCAAATCTATGAAATCTGAATTCTGCGTTTTATATCTTTATGACGAAGCTTCTGATTTATTTCGACCAAAAAATTTTGAGAATTTGCCAATTCAAAATAAAGATGGTGTTTTCTCTAAAACTATTGTTACATCAGAAGGTTTCTTCTTGAATGAAATAAAAGACGAGGGTATTATATCTCAAATAGGAACTGATTCTTTTCAGGCAAAGAACTATTGCGTTGTCCCAATAACTAATCGTAAATCCAGGATGATTGGTTTAATTGTCACATTTAACCGAAGCACTGGTTATAATCCAATAGATGTTCAATTATTGGGGATTTATTCTTCAATATTTACTTACATTATCAATGAAGAAGATCTAAATCAATTTATAAAAAATGGTGAATTATATTCTGATCTTGTGAAATGGATTAGTTATAAAGAGAAAGAAAGTATATGTATTCCAGAAAAATTGAAAATTAATAATGATATCAATTCCACAATTAACTCTTTGAACTATTGTTCTTTAGAGTATGATTATATTGAGTTATTCCAAGTTGGATACCATACTTTTTACCATCTGGGGCTAATGAGTGCATTTAAGATTAATAGTGAAACTTTATTCAAATTTTTGTTTAAAGTCAAGAAACTTCATAAAAACATTCCATTTAATAACTTTGCTCGAGCTCTTGATAGAGCACAGTTTATGTTCTTCATGATTCAGCAAGCACATGTTGACCAGATTTTACGCCCTCATGAGGTTTTAGCAATCATTGTTTCATGTATTTGTGGTAACATAGGATACAGTGTGTATAATGATACTATGCATATATCCGATTCAACCCCAGAATCAGTGTTATATGGATCATCAATTATTTCAACAAGATGCTGCCAACTATTAATTGAAGTTGCATCTGAAATTGCTGCTCTTCTCAGTCCAGATATGAAATCGGAATTTTGGAGAATTTCAATACATTTAACAAAATCAACAGAATTCTCTAATAATATGGATTTCGTTGATAAAGCCAGAAACATTATAAAAACATCAACCCTTGATTTAAGCAATACTGATCACAGAACCATTTTGATGATGTTATTATTCAAAGCTTCTAATCTTTCTTTGGCTTCAAGACCATATCCAATATCCGAGAAATGGCATGAATGTCAAGCTCTTGAATGGTTTGAGCTTGGGAAATTGGAGATGGAGCATCATATGAGCTTTTCATCCAGACACAACACCCCACAGCTATATGACAAAAGTAGTGCAATGGCAGGTATTATTGAAACATTTGCTAATCCTCTATTTGAGGTCTTATCATCTATGCTTGCTGATTTGAGGGTGTGCGCAGAAGAAGTACAAAGAAACTACGCCTTGTACAAATCTCTCAAGAAGTCCTCCTAATCCAAATTGTAAGGTTTTCAGTTAATAATTCGTTAATATTTTTTGTAAAATAATTTACATCTTTTTAATTTTTTCAATTGATGACGATCAGTTTTAATTCAATAAATAAATGAGCAAAACGAAAGCGCAGCCTCATGTTGTTCTTCCAGGTGAAGAAGTTGATGATGATCCTACTGGTGCTAAAAAGGTTGAACGTATCTACTTAAATCGTATAGCAGCGCAAATTGTTCAAAACTCGAAGGATTTGATCCAGCCACAGCGATTCCGGCTTCCTTCTGATTCGCAGGCTTACAGGCTTGCCATAGAGTATGTCTCCAAATATATGTTTGAAAACCATTTAGAATTGTCTTTAGAAGTTGCCGACCATGAAACAAATCATAAAATCCGTCCAGAGAAGCACCATCCGGACCACATTGCTAGGTGTTTGCATCTTAACAAGAATAAGCCTGTATTGGCTCAATTAATAGGTTCAAGACTCGGTCCGATTCCTGCCGAAGTCATTGAGAGCATTGCTGTTCCAGAGGGTGGAAAACTAATCGAATCAGATGATGAATCACAAATGACAGCCATTATGGCTACACAAGCATCTGATGTTCCATCTTTAACCCCGGAAAGGAAATCGCACAATCGTCATTCATCAAGTCATAGGCATCACCACCACAGATCTCATCACCATCGATCATCAAAGCATAATGATGAGCCTGAAACATTCACTGGGCTTGGGGAAGAAAAATCGGAGAATCCTAATATATGGGAATCTAGTTATGCCCTTAGTGAAGAGAAAAGGAATAAATTGTCAAGGAAAAGTCCGCATAGGCATCATAGGAGGCATCATAAACCTGAGCCTGAGCCTGTTTCTGAGCCTCAATACTCCACATTAGGATACAGCTATAAAACAGTAACTGAGAATGCTCCTTCAAATGCCCCAACATATAGCTATCAGAGTGTCCAGCAATCAAATTATTCTGTTCAAACCGAATCTGTTTCTCATTATAAAGCACCCAAAGAACAAAGAACATGGGCTGAACTCGAGAAAAGCTCCGTGAGTCATGTTGAACCGACGAAATCAAGGTTCCATGATTTGTTTAGCAAATTGATACAACAACCAATTCTCGTCTCAGATCCCAAGCCCGTTATTCGACCAGTTGAAGTTGTAAAAGAGCCCGAAAGTTCAAGAAAAGATGTTTCCGCTTCTGTTTCTTCAGTTAAAGATCATGAAGATAAAGCTGATCCACAACCATCTAGTATAACTGAAGTCTCTGATTCCAAACAGAACAATTTGAAAAAGGAAGATCAAACATCCTCGAAAAAGAAGGTTGTTGCCAAACCTGAATCGAGAGACGAGGAAGCAGACGAATTCCCTGTTCCTGAAGAAGAAGATGTTGTTGATAGCCCAGAAGAAGATAATCCCGATAATGAGGAAGAAGATAAACTCAATGAGGAAGAAGATAAAGCTGAAGAGGAAGATGTTGATGAAGAAGAAGCTGCTCTTGAGTGAGCAATTAAAACAACTCCGGGTGTAAATTTTTAAGGCTTTTTATTGTTTTCAATGATACCGAGTATTGATTCAACTACTGATATAGTTCCATTCTTTTCATTAGCAAATTTTTCTTTAATTGCTCTTGCTTTGGTTTGGAATTCATTTGTCAAAAGAAATTCTGTTGATTCTCTAATCTTTTCAGATGTCAATTCCTCCTTCCGTACAGAAATTCCAACCCCTAACAACTGAACCCTAATAGCGTTTTCGTATTGGTCACTTCCAAATGGAATTACAATCATTGGAATGCCACATGACAAAGTTTCTTGAACAGTATTATTTCCACCATGTGTTACAACAGCATGAATACTTTTCAACAATTCTGCTTGAGGAACCCTTTTGTATATATGTATTCTCTCATTCGATTTTGATAATAGATTATCATAAGTTGCACCAGCACTTACGATAATATGGAGATCTTCATACTTTTCAAACAAACTGGTTATTCCATTTATTATTGTGCTAAAAACGTTAATCTGATTATTAAAAACAGTGCCAAGGGAAACATAAACAAATGTAGCCTTCAAGCCTTTCACTAAAGATAAACAAGGGTCATTTATATTTGAATCTGATTCAAGAGGCATGCAAGGCCCAGAAAACAAAACATTGTACTCCGAAAGATCTGATAAACTTGGTTCCAAGAAAGGTTTTGAAAGAAGTATATTCAGATCCTGTGAAATTGGTTTGTTAAAACTCAATTGATCATCTATACCTAATTTGCTGGATGCCCTTTTAGTTCTTTCCATAAACACTTCATTAATTTTTGAAAAACAACTTTTTGCATAATCAAGATCCTCTTTTCTTGCATCCGAATGAAGCCCGCTCCCAAAAGCTGGAGCCGAATCAACTTTAAAAGGCAAAGCAGTGTGATACACAGAAATATATGGGATTCCTGCAAGTTTAGATCCGAAATACCCCGAAAGCATTAAGTAATCTGCGACAATAATATCTGCCTTCCATTTTTTAGCATAATCTGAGATTTGTTTAGCCTGGGTATCAATCCCTGATGTAAAAAACTTAATTGCGCACTCAAGTTCCTTGTATCCGGTTTTCATTGGCAAAATCAGTCCATAAATCATCGATTCCAATGTTGATGATACATTAAAAACCGGAAATCCATCTCTGCGGAAACTCCTAGGAATCTCCATAGCTGTTCGAAGATGTTCTGGCATGAGACTCGCAAAAGGCATCTCCATATCCATCATCACAAATGAAACCTCATGACCCATCTTTCGAAGCTCCTTAGCAACAATAGAAAGTGCTCTGGTATGTCCAATCGTTAAATGTGCTGCAAACATAATCCTTCTCTTTTCTTTAACGGATTCTTCACCAATAATCTGAACTCTTCCCTTTATAACTTTCCGCAAAAACACAAACAGCAAAACTATTAGCGCCACCCAAAAGAAAATCATCATAAAAATAGTATCAAAAAATGTTAAAACAATTGGAGAAAAAGTGTCATAGATGTCCTCTGGAGCAGAAGAAAACGATCCGACTGTTTTTGAGGTAGAGAACATTCTAGAGAAGCGAAATATATATGGTTATGATGAATTTTTGATTCGGTGGAAGAATTATGGTCCTGAAGATGATACATGGGAACCCAGAGAGAATTTGGATAATTGTATTGAGATTTTGGATAATTTTGAGCTCAACTATGCTATAAAAATGTCTGGGAATATCATAAAAGAGCCCAAAAAAGAGAAAACTATTGAAAAAAGAACAAAACGGGAAGTTGAGTATTTCGAGGATTCTGACGATTTTCCAATAATTAAAGAGAAAAGAAATTATAAAAAATCATTTGATTATACAGAGAAGCAAACAAAATATGAGTATAAACCTCCAAAGCGCCCCGCAGATAAATCCATGATTTCCTTTACTTATGATCCTAGCACGAAATCGGAATTATGGGATTACTCGAAGAACCATTTTCAGAATCCAACAATTCGGCTTCATGCAGAAAAAGCAATTCAATACATTGATGAAACAGTCACACTTTCTGGTTCAATATTAGAAATCAAAAATGTTTTTATGAAGAAGAATAAATGCTTTGTGGAAGTTAGGAGAGATATAGAACCTGAAATAATAATTTTGCCCTTTGAAATCATGAAAGCAATCGAGCCCCAGATGCTAATCACCTATATGGTAGAAATATGGAAGAAGGATAAGAATGAGTGAATATTAATAAATATTGTTATATTTCTTAGCTCGAGTTTTTTGAGCATTCCTGAGCCCCAACAAACTATATATAGACAAAACATGAAAAAAAGGAAATTTTTTGGGCTCCGGTTTGTTTGAAAAAACAGAATGGTTCGTAGATCCGCTAAGGTTTCGAACAGTTTTGCATCTCGTTTAAGGCAAGAGGAGGTAAACAGCGAGCAGGAGATTAGTAGTAAGTACTTTAAAGAGATGGAAGAGGTTCCAGTAAAGATGGACATCAAAGATTTTCTTAGGGAATGTCATGATTGATATTCTCTAATTGTTAAACTAGCTTCAATTTATTTGTTTCTGCTTTTTTTTGGAGGTTGGGCGCTTGAATGGATAGGAAAAAAATATATGGCGAACGGGTTGGGTTATAGGTTGGAGTTGAATTAGAATTATGGTGTTATATGAGGAGAAATGCTGCTTTTTGGGGATTTGACTAAATAATAGATAATTATGAATTAAAGTCTTTTGAACTGGGAAATGCTGATATGCTAGGGATTGATCTTTGTTGGATTATAAATATCAAAAACGAATTTATATCGGGAAAAAAGAGAAAAAATAATAAATGAATGATTTGATCAAATTACTAACAAAAGAGAATCTGATTTATGACATTAGTTTGAATGACTATGCATTGTTTATGGTAGAATTTCTTTTGTTTGACTTGAAAAAATCTAATATATAGCAAAACGACAATATGTAGCCATATTTGGTTTGAAAACGATTGACATATACTATGAGACCCATTAATACATATAATCAAACACAACCACGCATAAATTACCAAACATATAATTAGAGCTTTTCATATGAATGTACAATATGGGTAATATACTCCTCCTACAATCTCCAACTGAATACCCCAACCATACAATGAATGCATAATCTCATTAATACATAATCCTGGCCCTCAGTAATAATATGACTTATTTAGTCAAGTCAAAGGAAACTTGCCAATTTTGTTTTCAGAAAAAACTTTCGGCAATTTTATAACTAATATTGTTAAATGTGTTTTAAATCCTCTTATATTAAAAGAAATCAGGTTATGGAGAAAAAAACTTTCCGATCTTATGAAACGTTATTTGTAGAAATTTGATGATTGCTGGTTTTTCTTTAGCTAGAACTCCTCCAAACAGGGACAATCCGAATGCTGGAGGAGGTCGACAAAAGCTCATTAATTACGAGAAATTTCCATGGAATCCTGAAGGGAATACAAACATAGAAAAAAAAGATGATTTGGAAATTAAGAGAAAACAGCAGGAAATATTTGCTGAAACTTTGAGATACCAAATAGAAGAAAAAAGGAAGTCAAGATTGCAAGATAATAAGGAAAAAGGGCTTAACATATCTCAAGAAGCTGAGAAAATGCTCAAACACCTTCAATCAATCAACAAAGCAGATGTTACTCAGCCAAATCCACCTAATAATGCACCAGCACTGTTTCCTGGAAACAGGATTCAAAGAATTAGTTATGAACCAAAGCCTATGAATGTTGAAGAATTCTCGATATTTAGGGACAGTTTTGTTCCTGCTCCTATGCCACAGATTTTAGTTCCAAACGATTCCCCTTTCGATGATATTAAAGTAACCACCCCGCCTTTAGGATTCTCAATGAGGAAACAGATTCCTGTGAAAAGCATTCCCAGCGCGCCATCAGAACCCCCTGAAACAAAATACAAGCCCCCAAGGCCAAAATTTGGAAGGAGAATAAGCAAAAACCCCAAAGTCCATAATACATTCTCGACAGATGATATTGATGATATATGGTCAATGCCCCGTTTGGGTACGAATTCGGAGTTAGTGTATCCAGATGGTCATATAAGTGGTCTAAGTTCACCAAGGTAAAAATTTATTGTTTCTTTATTGGATGGTTTTCTATCAAGTTTTGTATAGAGTATGTAGTAGTGATTTGATCAAGGTAATCAAGAACAGGATTATATCCTTTCTGACTCCCTAATTCAATACATTCATTAAAGAATGACTGAATTGGGTCTGGAATAGAAAGAAAAACTTGTAATTCTTTCGAAGGAAGCAAATTCTGAATAAGTATCTCATTGGTACAGTTCTCTCTCTTTGTTTCTGAGTTTAATCCTTTGAATAATGTATCAATTATACTATACTTAATTGATAACTCATTGTAATACTGATTTCCGAATCTCTTATTAAACTCGTGCTTCATTTTCTTGGTAAATGAACAGAAATCTGGAAGGCTCTCAGATGGATGAAGTCTCTTTTTGGCCTGTTTGATTTCTTGTTTCGGCCAAGAAACATATTTCAGATTTGATGAAACAACTTTCTTACAAAAATCAAGCAGTACAGAATTTGACGATGAACGGCATCCATCAAACAGTAACCATTCGATATCAGTTGATAGTAGCCTTGATAAAGCATCTAATCCATCAACACCTATCATTTGATTCGTTAAATCAAGGTATTTTATTCTTCGATTATGATATAAACTCTTAATAAGAGGCAGGATGAATGGTCCATATGAGTAAGACAATGATCCATCACTCTTAATGATCAAATATTCCAATGGAAGTGTTTCAAGAATACTATAAAGCTCTGTAAGTCCACTTGATGTTTCAGTTATGTCAATTGATGATGAAATGGATAAAAGCTTCAAAGTTGTTTGTTTGGAAATAAAACTAGAAAAGCGTTTTGTTTGAGTTGAATTCATAGGGTTATTATCAAAATAGATAGACTCCATGCTTGTAACTTTGGTATTAGAAAGCAAGATGGTAAAATCATCAAAATCACTGGGTGATAATGTGAGAGAACTTAACCCAATTCCTTTTAGTTTTAGCTTTTTGGATTCAATAATTACAAAAAGAGAATTGAGAGAAGCGTAGTTACAATGAGATCCAGATATATCCAGAAAAGATAAAGATGATGTTGGAAAACTATCAAATTCGATTTGTGAGATAAATCTGTTATTTGAAAAATCAATTACTCTAAGTCCTGTTTCAAAACCTAGTATTGATTTCATCAAAGAAGATATTTCCAATCCACTATTTAGTACACATATTGTGTGTAAACATTTGGTTAATAAAACCCATGAGCAGCCTGCTAGGTTGATTATCTGATTGGTAATATCAGGATCTTCAATTAGAGATACAAAATGAAACTCTTGAATGGCATGAAAACAATCATTGAAAAAAATCGATTGAAACATCAATGACAAAGAATCCTGGTTAAAATGGCATTTATCTATCTCAAGAGATATAATGGAAGGTGCTAGAGTCCCCAATTTATCAAAGAAATTTGAGAAAGATGAATCAATGCACTTACAATTGATAAATCTTATTCTATATGGTTTAAATGAATGACCTTGCAGTAAAACATTTGAAAGATTTGGGGATATATCAGAAAAATCACAATCGTCAAACACTAAACACTGGACAAACCTATTAAACATTATCAAAGCGTCTGAATGCAATAGCCAATTGGAAACTTTAATTCCTTTCAGGTGAAGAATTTTCAGTTCTTCTTCAAATGATAATGCAAATACTAGCGCTGGAAAAAATTTCTCTCTGAGCAATGCACTGGTAATGGTGAATGTATGATACAATAGAATATTTCTTTGAAAGTATGGCTTTATATCATCTTCATTTAAACAGAGTTGGTAATGCAGTGCGCAAGATATCAGTCTATCCCCAAGAATGTATTCTGGAGAATATGGAATGGATCCTGCTTTTACACTATATTGTCCATCAGGTGGGAATTGAATAGCTAGAGGTAATATTGAAGTTGGAAACTGAGTTTGTCTAATAAAATAAACAAGAAATGCAAGTGATCCAATACGCTTATCTTTAATCCTTATCGATGATTGTTTACTACTAAAACTACCAACACTTCCTGCGACATGAATAGACGTTATATCAATGTAAGAAATTACACATACAACCTTAATTGATCCAAAGGCCTTTTTCCGTAATAAGAATATTCCTTGAGTTGAAATAACAAAAGTCCGTTCTTGTAATGAATTGCGTTGTCCAACCTTCAAAACCTTATCAGAAAAATATATTTTAATATAAGAAAGTCTAAAATTTGGATCAATAGACTGTAAGGTGTCTTTATCAATATCAAAAGACATCTGGATTTTACAAAACAATGCATTTATTCTATTCTATACTCTCCTTCTCCTTGTAGTTTTAGAGATTTTGCATGAAATCTCTTAAGAGACCTATTGTGTGCAATAGTAATGCATGTGATTCCATATTTCATGAATTGCATAAAAATTGCTTCTTCCAAAACTCTTGGAATAGCACTGGTAGCCTCATCTAGTAGAGCAAAACTAGGCCTATGAACTAATATTCTACAAAGAGCAATTCTTTGTTTCTCACCTGGTGATAATCCAACATACCATGACTCTTTAGGCCTCAGAGCAAGATGAGAAATTCCCATAAATCTCATTGCATCATTTACCCTTTCAATGGATACTTCAGTTGATTCTAAAGGGAATGATATGGCATCTACCAATGATGAAAGTGGCAAATATGGATGTTGTGATAATAAAATTAAAGAAGATGGGGAAGAAACAGGAGTAATCACTTTGCCAGCAGTTGTAGGCCAAACATGTCCTAAAACTCTAAACAAAGATGATTTACCGGATCCTGATGGACCCGTGACAAAAACAGAGCATCCCTTTTCAATTGATAGAGATAAATCCTGAATTAGAATATTCCCTGATGGTTGTTTTATCGATACATTATCAAACTCTATGTGATCCCCAAAACTTGTTGAATCAACCAAATTTTTGTGTTCATCAAGAATACACTGAAGTTCTTTAATTCGAGCAGAATAACCACAAAGCTTTGAATAACTCTGCATCACATCCATTATCGATGTAAGGCCCATTATCAGCATAATTACTTCGAATGATACACGAGATGTGAACTCTGCAAGAGTTGAAGGATCAAGTGATTTGTTAGCACACAAATAAATACACAAATATACCAGACCATTGCCAAAATACTGGAATGAATTAGTGACAGCATTCATAAAGGTAGATTTGTTCGCTAATTGTTTTTGATATCCAATTACTTGAGATAGACGATTTGACAAGAGTTTCGCTTCTGTATTCTGTCCCTGAGAGAGAGCAACGGTTTCTGCATTTTCTTTAAGTGATATATGAGCCAGTCTAAAATCACCATTAGCTTTTTCAAATAAATAAGTTAGCTTAATAAGTGGCTTCATTACTAATTTAGATATAAAAAACGACAACAATGTGAAAAGATAGCAAATGATCAACGCTTTCCAACTAAAATCCTTATATGTTAGATAAGAGTAGTAAATAACTATCGACGGAGTCTGAGTCAGTTTGGTAATTATTGAAACAAAAGATTGTGCCCAGTTGGCGACATCTTGAGTAATTCTCGCATCCGGATTGTCAATTTGCGAATCCCTAATGAGTAAATCGTAGAAAGCATTCTCTCTCATATATTTATCATGCAATTCTTCAGAAATTTTCTTCCGCATCAAAATACACAACCGATCAGACACCCATATTTTAAGCGAAGTCACAGACACTGATAATAATGTGTAATACACAAATTTTATCAGAGTATCACGAAATGCAGTCTTATTTAAAACAGTGATATACTTCATTAAAAAAGATGGGATCAATCCTGAATAACTGCCAATTACAAGTTCGGAAAACGCAATTATAAACAAAAAAAATAAGCAAACAAGACCCATCTTAGTGGAAGCAAGCTTAAAAACAGAAAAAGGACCAGAAAACCTTATCACATCAGTAGAATCAAGTGGTGTGTAGCCACCCATCAGGTCCGTTTACCATTTTTTCACCTGGTCATTTACAATATAATCGTACTGTCCAGTGTATTGGGTTTATGTTTTGGGGGATGCATTTTCTATCAGGGTGTTGTAAATATATTAATTAACTAAACACTTTCATTCAATTTTTTGATTAGATTTGAGGGAAGAAAGGTCATGGACCCTATCGTTCCATTTTTCCTTATCCGGAATGAAGCACGCTGCTCCTGCTGATAACTACACTCGTGTATCGGCCCTTGATGCTGTTACCATTGAATGCCAACGTAAGGTTGATCCAGATGAAGCATTCTGGGTTGGAGATTTTAACGCTGTTCGTCACAGTGTCAAATTGTGGGAGGATAACCTTCCTCTTCTCAAGCCGCACTTTGCTGTTAAGTGCTGCAATGAACCCAATCTTGTTAAGTTTTTAGCCGAGAGAGGTTTTGGGTTTGATTGTGCATCTCAAAGAGAATTGGAAATGATACTTGGCCTTGGTGTGGATCCCAACAGAATTGTTTTTGCTCATCCCCTAAAGTGTCAGGAAGCTCTTAAGTACGCGAAAGAAAACGGAGTTGAAAGATTGGTTTACGATACAGAAGAAGAATTGAGGAAAATCATTAGATATTACCCTGAAGCAGAAGTTTTCTTGAGGGTAAAGCCCAGGTTTTCTAATGCCAAAATCCAACTCAGTAAGAAATTTGGTGCTCAACCAGAAGATGTTCCTAACCTTCTTGCACTTGCAGCGGAGCTTGGAGCCAACTTTATCGGCTTTTCATTCCACGTTGGAAGCCTTTGTGATGATATTAACACATTCCGTGTTGCTCTTCAATACGTTTCAGAACTTAAGGCTCAAGCAGAAAAACTAGGCCTTAATGTTTGCTTTGTTGATATTGGTGGTGGTTTCCTCCCACCTCATGCACCTGCCAACAATAGCTTTGCTGAAGTTGGTGAAGCAATCAACAGTGCTATTAGTGATTTCTTTGGCGAAGATGAGGTTGAGTTTATTGCGGAACCAGGAAGGTTTATTGCCAGTGAATATATGGATCTTCATATGCCCGTTATTGGTGTTAAGATTCACACAAATGACCATGGTGAGAAAACTCAAAGTGTTTACATACCTGATGGTATTTATGGTTCTTTCAATGCCTTAATCTATGATCATGCCGAACCTCATTTTGAAATTCACACAGAAGGTGAGAGCGAAAAATTACCAACAACACTCTGGGGACAAACATGTGACTCTGCAGATATTGTTTATGAAGATATGATGTGGCCTGAGTTAGAAGTTGGCGATTTATTATCCATCAGAAGGTTTTCTGCTTATACATATGCACCCACATCATTCTTCAATGGATTTCATCATCATCAAGTCATTGTGATTAACGAAGAAGATGAAGAAATCTAAAAATACAAATTTTACTATTGTTTTTCTTCTAACAATGATAACAATTGATCTGAATCAATTGATTTTTCATCAGTAATGCGATGAATGAATTGATTCAGTAGAATCAATTCATTTTGTTCACTATTCAGAGTATTGATTGTTTCCTGAAGCTCTTTGTTCTTCAATGATAATGACTCAATTTGATTTTGCATTTCGGATGTTTCAGTTTGATACTCTTGTATGGTGGCTAATGCTTCTCTTAGTTTAGCTTTGATTGAAGCTAACTTCTCTGTTTCATTATTCTTACTGGTATCAAGATGAGAAATTTGGGTTTTCAAAGATTTAATCTCAACCTCATATTTTTCTTTGAGATGTTCCATGTTTTGGAAATCCGACATTTTTGAAGAATACTTTCCTTTGATATCTTTAAGCTTTGATTTTGAAGCTTCAAGTTTTTCATTAAGATGGTCAATCAAGCTCTGTTTCTCAGATATTTGGAAGGTACTCTCATTTATTTTTTCTCTCAGAGATGAGTTTTCTTTTTCCAAACGAAGTCTTTCTTCCTGGAGAGAATCATTGATTGTAGCCAAGGAAGATAAATAACTCACTTTCTCCATTAAACCACTGTTTGTGAGTTCAAGCAATTCGATTTGTTTTGCTTTGTTTTCATTATCACTACAAACCCCAGAATACTGGAATTCTCTTTCTTTTAATTTCCCTTGGAGATTAACAATATGAGAATCCTTTTCGATCATTAATTTCTCTAATTGAGAATACTTGATCTCAAATTGGCCCTTTAATTCTTCTGCTTCGATAAGCCTATTATTCAAACTATCAAGCTCAAGTTGAACTATCTCATTCTGACATTTTGAATCATGAATAATTTTTTCGAGTGATTCTATGTTCTGCAAATATTCATGGTACTCACTTTTTTCATTTTTCGATTTTTCGGCATTAATTAGAACAAACCCAGAAACCATCGAATCGAATATAATTTCTCCATCATTGTTTATTGGTTCCATATCATGTGATAATTTCATTGCAAATAATGCATCTTTTACGGCAGATCTTTCTGTTGAGTGTTCCAAAACATGAGCAAGCAAAGAGAAGAACAATGAATCAACTAATATTAATCGTAATCTCTGCTTCCATGAAGACTCTTGTGTTGAGATTGTGCTGATTATAAGAAACAAAACAACGGATAAATACGAATTATTGGAATCAATACTCCTTTGAAAAGCCACAAAAAGATTCTCTTCGTGTTGATGCAAAATGGGAAATACTTTCTTGAATACTATTTCGTTATGAGCAAACAGCTTGATAATTACACTAATACACTCGAGAACATCGATGCAGGATTTTGGATTCTTAAGCATGATCATGGCTTTGTTGATGTGATCGGTCACGAGTGTTAACGATTTCAAAACACTAGGATAATGATAAACAGCATTCTGAATCAATTTTACAGATTCCTTCATTAAATATAAATGATTTGTTGAGAAAATAGTACTTATAATCTTGTCAAGAACCAAGGAATCGTTATAATTGCTTGATTGAAAACATTCATTAATGAAAATCAAATTCATTGCATTGGTAATTATATATGATTTAACAGGATTTGATGAACTACAAAAACTTACTAACTGGGACATTTCTGGTTTTGTAAGGGAAATGATTATGTAAGGATCTTGAAGCAAATGTGAAACAGTTTTAATAACTAAAACACTCGAATAAGAAACCGATAAAGCATGAAAACAGGCGCTTTTAACTAAATTCTCTTTGATACTCTTAGGAAACATCTTGGTGAGAAAGGACAACGATGATATAACACCAATGTGATCATCACTTGATAATAACTCCGTTGCTAAATCTTTAACCTTCTTCAAGTTTGCAGAGGACCGCATTGCTAACATGAAACTGCTACAATTATTCACTAATCCAGATAATCCACAAAATCCTTGAGAACGAGTTTGTTCTGTGGTTATAAAAACCAAATAAGAATTCAAAATATAAGCAATATCATCTTTTTGGAAATCAAACTTAACAGAATTAAAAACTCTAGAGAGTAATTGAAGCAAACAATTCTGAAAATCATGAGAAATATCCATTAATATTACTTTTAAAATTGATAAAATCGGAATCAGATCAAAAAAATCATTGATTAGTGTTGGATGAATATCAAAAGTGTTACAGAAAAACTTCGTAAGAGAACAAAAATAATCTTCCTTTGAAGAAAACTCTGATTCAATCCTATAATAAGGCTTAGTAAGGTTTTTTAAAAACAAAAGGGCATCGGGATTATTATATACAGATGGTTCCTCATAACTGAGGCTTTCTGATTTAGTATACTCTAATACAATTCTATCAAACTGTTGACTATTGTTGCTATTTGATTCTAAGAGCTCAGACAAATCCCTCAAAGACATTAAAAGACGTTTAAAAAACTATTTACCTCAGCAACACTTACCTTTGTTGGTACTTTTGCTCTGATTACTATCAATCTTAACTACCTTATCAATGGGCTCCGTTTGCTTTTCAGGATGAGTGCTTTTAATATAGTTAGTTAAAAGCGTATCAAACAGAATATCAACACCGTAACCAGTAAAAGCACTGCATTCCTGATAACTAATATTCTTTGATTGAGCAAATCCCAGAGCTTCATTCATGGTAATTACTCTTTCAGCTTCAAGATCACATTTGTTTCCAGCCAAAATGAGAAGAGCATCAGGATTGTGTTCCTTAACTTGATTAATCCACGATTGAACAGCATCAAAAGAACTTTTCACAGTAAGATCGAAAACAATAATTGCCATGTTTGCATCTCTATAGTACAAAGGAGTCAAAGTACGATAGACTTCCTGTCCAGCAGTATCCCATATTGAAAGCTCAAATTGGACGTTCTCAACTTTTGTAGACTTGGGCAAAAATGACGCTCCAATTGTAGGTTTCATCTTTTGATCAAACTCATTCTTCACGTATCTTATAGCAATGGCAGTCTTTCCAACACCACTTTCACCAAGCAGAACAACTTTCACGTTCTCTGATTCCATTTACACGAATGAACGATAGTATCCACTTTTTCAAATAATGAAAAAATTTTGCGATTTCGGGTTTTTTTGGTGTTATGAAGAGGATTTTAATCTTTTGATTCGATTATTGGATATGGAAAAAACTTGGGAGTAAAAATTGTCAGATCGTTGAAAGATCAGCTAATAGTGATAAGGGATTTACGATTAGACTGTTTGGTTATTATTTCTTGTGTTTTCGAAAAAAATGCTATGAAATGACACAATTATTGTTGAATAAAGAATAGTAAGTAAAAAGAATTTTAGATTTTGTTTTTCTGGCGATTCTGGTGGTTTTTGGTAATATATTTGAGCATTTTGGAAATAAGAAAAAAAATTAACAATTTATCAACACAAATGGATTAAAATGGCTTGCTAAATGATATAGCAATTGCTGATTCTCTCAGGGATGGATGCTGAGGAAGGATTGTCTTGCTTAAAAAGCTGTATCTGATCTGAAAGACACTATTTAGAATTGTAGAGGGCACTTTGTTCAAGAGTTGGAATAAAGGATTCTGTTTTATGATATCTTCTATGATGTTATAATGCTTTTCAGCCAAAATATATGAAGATTTGTCAAAGCTATGTTCAATAATTCCAAGACCTTCCAAAAAACATGATGTTGGGTATAATCTTCGGAAAATAGCCCTAAACTTTTTTGTTGATGGAGCTAGTAGAGCTGCAATTTCCCGAAAGCTGAAGCTTGTTCCAAGAAAGAACATCAGAAGCGAGACGAATTTTGTTGACAATGAACTTATTGATGGAGAATCCTCGATCTCGAAAATAGTATCCAATGAAACATGAGGAGCCTTCTGTTCGATATCTAGCATGAGTTTTCGGAGAACTCCATTCATTTCATTTTTTCCATTCCATTTATAACACTGATTCCCACTTCTAGAACAAATGTTAAATGAGCACAAAACGCTAAACATTTCATAAAGCCTCCTTTTTTCGTGTCCTGTGCTATTCACAACATCATTAATATTTATAATCCTACCAATTGATTGTTCGCAATCCTGAATAAACCGAACAATAAATACCCTAAACTTCCCTTGCTTTGTTGATATCACTGTTTCATCTGATGATAACTCATTGCGATAGATGTCCATCTAATGAAGTAACCAATTCAAAAATTCAATATGCTGGGTTATCAATTGTTGTTTTCAAAACCATAGCCATATAGAAAAAATCGATCTATAAATCGTTCAAAAAAAATAAAAAACATTCAAAACTATGCGTTACATCTAAAACAAATAAACTTCCTATTAGATTAAGTTTTCAGAGGAGTCTTAAAGGATTGAAATTTGAAGCTGAATAATCGTACTTAATAAACGTTAGGCCGATATCTGTATGGTGGATCTTTCATTGCTGCAAGCTTTTGAGGATTGCAAAACGGGAAACATAAGGCATTTGAGGAATCTCATTTCAAATGGATTACCAATTGATGCAACAGTATTTTTTATTTCTAATTTCAGCTTCCATAGTTTTTTTATTTTTTATTACTAATATATTTGACATGTCTTTCATAAATTCAAGTATGCTTCAGGTTTCCTGTGCATATGGTAGATTAAATAATGTTGCTTTTCTATTAGAAAGCGGTGTTGACATCAATTATCGTGAAGGCGTTTCTTTGGTATTTCTAATGGAGTTTTTTTATTATACATCATTACGCCCTTCATTTTGCAGCTCTAGGAAGGCACAATCAAATTGTTGAAATGCTTCTTCGGAGGAAAGCCAATGCCCAGTGTCGGAATTTCCAAGGTTTTACTCCTTTGCATTTCGGGTGTCGATTAGGAGGTACTGAATCGATTAAATCACTGATAGCTTCGCATGCTGATGTTGATGCAAGGACTTATACTCTTGAATTGACCCCTTTGCATGTGGCTTGTGAGAATTCTCGGTTTTCCTCTGCACAAGTTCTTGTTGAAGCAAAGGCAGACGTGAATGCGCTAACAAAAAATAGATGGACACCACTTCATTACGCAGCCAATGAGAGAAATTTCCAAATTGTTTCTTTTTTAATCGAAAATGGAGCAATTGTTAACACATTCAATGATCATGGGGATTCTCCCCTCCACTTGGCTGCAAAAGGACATGCATTTAATGTGATGAAGTACCTCATAGAGAGAAATGCCCTCGTATCATCTCCCAATACCGAAGGAGATACCCCTTTGATTCTCGCTGCAGCCACAGGAGATGTGTCATGTATTCGTTTATTATTTGAGAACAAAGCAAAAATTGATGAAACAAATTCTAAGAAACAAACGGCACTGCATAGAGCCACCCAGTTCGGGCATCTAGAAGCCGTTGAGCTTCTACTGAGTCTAGGTGCAAACCCAGAACTTCCTGACATATACAACAATACACCCCACTCCAAGGCATTAATGAAAGGATATGAACAAATTGTGAGCAGAATTGAAAGAATTTCAAAATTTCCGAAGTATACAGGAGAACTCAGACAACCACTTCACAGAGTTCACTCATCGGGTTCTCCTGACAAAGAACTCGTTATTGATGCTGGTTTTCAGGAAATATCAATGTCCTATGCTAGGATACTAGAATGATGTAAAGTACAATTTTGGAGGTTATGACAAAAATGGAGTTTTGGGGTGTTGATTCTTCTGTATTAGATCAAGTTGATGGAGCCACTGCTGTAGTTTCTGCTGCTGAGATGCTTGAGACAGATTATCCTGTTATTGCAGGAGCTTTTGGTAAATATTCGATGGATTTGATTGATAATGCAATTGTAGTTTTTGGGGAGAATGATGAGATGATTGGAGCCAAGAGGAAGATTGCTAGTCATTGTTCATCGCTTCCGATTGGATCGCCGAAACAATTAGAAGACTTTGCTAAGACGCTTGTTTCGAAACCGAATTGTAGCAAAGATCTGAAAAAACTTGCGTATCTTGCTTTTTCTGCTATTTCAATACATGGCCCTCTTGAAGAAAAGATTATATCGCAGATTAATCTTGTTGATATGTCGATGCAAGATGCTCCTCCTGGATTTGTACCAGGTGGGTTCAATCAGCCTCCTGCGGGTTATGTTCCATCAAATGATGTGCCACCTCCACATTTAATGAAGAAAAGTGATGATTTTGGGCCAAAATCAAAACCAGAGATTCTTTGCGAGATCGCGAGGGATGCATTCAGGGATGGTGCATATTCTATAGCTCTTACAGCAGTAATGGCAGCTATAAAGGAGCTTGAAAAGGCACCAAAAGGATATTAAATGCAAAGTTTATTTACTCTAACTGTAGAGCATGTCTCATACCATTTCTCCTAAATCTCCTGATTTGAGTTGAGACTAGCTACTATATCATTGGATGTCAAAGAATGGGATTTCATGAAAGCTGATAGTATCATTTGTTCTAAACCAATGCATTCATAATAATTCTACTTGATGTATCCTTAAAAATCCATTTTAATAATAATTAATATAATTGATAATTTTTCGGGAATCCTCAGGTAAATGACAATTGCAACAGGTTAAAAGAACCCAAAAAAAACGAAGATGACCATTTAAAGCAGAATTCTAGTGATTCTTTAACACATATATTTAGGGATGTCAATTGGGTTATAAAAAATCAATTTGGGGGTCAAGTTTATGACATAACAAGTATTATTTTCGGCTGATTCTTTGGAATGCTCTCTCCACTCACCATTAAAAAACAACAATTTTTTGTTATATTTTTTATTTTTGAAATCCAACAATCATGGAGAAATACATACTTTTTGTATCATTCATATTACAAAATTTATCGTATTCTTCAGAATTAGTCCCCTAAAAAACGATTACTTGACACCTCTAATTGAGAGGCTTTGCCCCCCAAACCCCAACCAGTATGACCCCTAATTTGAATAAATTGATGAATGGAGTCATTTTTACATCCCTACATATATTATCACTAGTAATTATATGAAACGTATTAATTGAAGCTAAATGAAGAAGAGTTGATAAATGTGGTTAAAGTGGATAATTCCTCAAAGAATTAGCAATTGATCCATTAAATCCTAGGCAGGTCTCCATTTTTTTATGAGTCCAAAGAAATACAAATTCACATTGGTTTGGAATATGTTGTCAAACATTTTTTAAGATATTGGTGAATTTCTTGGATGTCCCCTTATTCACATATTTCTCCAATATCATCAAATAGTTAGGTAACAATATGATAATTCTCGAACTACTTATGGGCTTTAATGAAATTATATTTAAAGTAAACCATTTTTCGGTGTTTTTTTGATTGTTTTTTGAGATTATCGCAGAAAACTAAACGTCCTGCTTTGCCAATCACTCAAATTTTAAATTGGTTTTTAAATCATTTTTGTGGATGTCAACAAGCGATTCGACACCAAGCCCCAATGAAAACTTGCAAAGTATTTTCAATACTATTCAGTCTTGCATGGAACAAGGCAATGATACAAACCTGAACAAATCTCTTCATGCTGTTGCCCAAGGTTTTAAACGTATAATGGAATATTTGACCACAAATGATAAGAGACTGAATGATATACGAGATGATGTTGCCAAACTCGATGTCCGTTTCGCCAAAATCGAGGCCGATATTGCTGAGATCAAATCTTGGCCTATTAGATTCGTGAAAGAACTTGAAATAAATCTACAAAAAAACATTCAAAGCCTGAATCAACAATTGAGTAAAAAGCCATAACAAAAAGACAATAAAGTAAACCATTTTTCGGTGTTTTACCAATGATTGGGTGTTTTTTTGGATTTTTATCGAAAATAATTAAAATGCATTTTCTAAGAGACTGAGAATTCTTTTGGGGTTCTATTTTCACCAGCGTATGTAGCACAAGAGACTTGACCAAACTATAAGGGAAAATGTTTCTATCTCGTTTCAAAATGAAAAAAATTTAGAAATACTTGTTTTTCAAAAGCCCATGAATCTTAAAGTAAAAGAGTAAAAAGTTTTAATATTGATAACTATGTAACAATCTTACGAATATTCCAGTATATCATTTGAATCAGACAATTTTAAGATAGAGAAAAAACACATTAATTTAAAAAAGGTCCATCACAATGGCAAGAATACTAAATATTTTCTTAAGAGCAATAGATTAACAAACGAATATTTACTCATTAACTAAAGTATCTCATTATTAATATTATTTCCTTTTAATGTTTTACCAATACCTGGTTTTTGTGTGAAGAATTGTTGTTGATCAAATTGACAACATTTCCTGTATTGGAGGCAAAACTTGAGAATTTTTCTCGAAATAGATTTGAACAAAAGATAAAGTATCCTTCGTGAATTAATAGATGGTGTAATAACTTAGGGAAAAGAATTGAAAGATATGATACAGGTTTCACATTTTGATACATATCAATTATTGGGGCAAAAACATCGAATTGAACTTAAATGATGGAATCTCATTGTTTTTCAAATCTATGCATGATTATTATTCATTCTATGGAATATTAAGGTATGTTTAACGAAAAAATTTGAAAATTTCAGTCAATATCTATTGCCACCTTTGTGAAGTCCATCATCCTCTTTTCTTCTCTGATTAATTAGATTCCAAGTTTTTTCGTGATTTTATGGAATAATATATATGAAAGAATGTTTGAGAATTGTTTACATCTATAATTACGACAAAATCAAGAGGAATATGGTTTTTTGTATTGTTTATTACCAATAAGGTAAATGCAAATTATTCAGGGCTTTCATGTATAGGAGACGCAACTCTTATGATTATTCATTTATGTTTGGAGTTATTGAATAATTTTATGTTTAAGATTTGATTATAAATACTCAATCTTGGGATAGTGGAATGAAAGATACCATGAGATGAGAATGCATGAGAATATCTTATTCCAAATCCAGGTATTGGTAAAACATTAAAAGGAAATAATATTAGTCATGAGATACTTTAGTTAATGAGTAAATATTCGTTTGTTAATCTATTGCTCTTAAGAAAATATTTAATATTATTTCCATTGTGATGGAGTTTTTTAAAAATAATGTGTTTTTTCTCTATCTTAAAATTGTCTGATTCAAATGATATACTGGAATATTCGTAAGATTGTTACATAGTTATCAATATTTAAACTTTTTACACTTTTACTTTAAGATTCATGGGCTTTTGAAAAACAAGTATTTCTAAATTTTTTTCATTTTGAAACGAGATAGAAACATTTTCCCTTATAGTTTGGTCAAGTCTCTTGTGCTACATACGCTGGTGAAAATAGAACCCCAAAAGTATTCTCAGTCTCAATAAATCGCTATTTTTTAATCTACCAAAATCAAAAAAACACCCAATCATTGGTTAAACACCCAAAAATGGTTTAATTTAGAAATGATTATATTTATGGAACCTGAATGCCTGACTATATTTCAGTAATTTCTCAACAATAATTCTATGCATATAAACATTACAAATAAAAGTAAAGTTTATTTACTCAGCCTTTGGAGCACGTGTTGGAGCACCGGTTCTCTTCCTTCTCATAATTGGTTTTCTGTCATATGGACGACGAGCAATCTTGACTTCAGTTTGAGCACCATTGATTGTCAATGTTGGGAGCTCCTTGATAGCTGATTGGCACATGGCTTCGCTTTCAAACTTAATGAAACCAAAACCGCGGCGTTCAGGGGTATCTTCCTTGATAACCTTGCAATCGACTGGCTTGTACTTTTGGAATGCAGCCATAACGATCTCCTTAGTTACACCCTTTGCAATTCCACCAAGGAATGCAGAATCGAAAATTCTCTTTGGCTTTGGATTAGCTTTCCTGACAAAAAGCTTTCTATCCATGAAGTTGATTGGTTCTGTAAGAGCAAGAACCTTGTTAAGTGCTTCTTCGGTCTCAAAGTCAACAAAACCAATTCCACGAGAAAACATTCTTCCATTATATCTGTAAGATAACACTCTGGCTCCAATCACAGGACCAAATGATTTGAATGGCTCAACAAGCTCTTCTTTGGTTGTTTTGTAGTTGATATTGGAAATGAAAGCAGTAAAGGGTTCACTCATAAGAAAGAATGGCCTGGCAGAATATTAGTGGTTTGATACAATATCACTTCACTAAGTCAAAATTTATGATACATTTACAACGTAAAGTTGTAAACATTGACTAACGATTATTTGGTACCTTTGATAACCTTGTCACATTTGATGAAGAACTTTCTTGCCCCAGGTGTCAGATTCATATAAGAGTTTCTCCTGGAGCAGATATCTCTTCGATGCATGATATCCTCGTTGAAAATTCTCCCTTCATTCTTATTGGTTTTTTCTTTTTTGACGACGGGGAAGAAGTTGATTTCCTTCGATTGCTGTATCTTTTGCTTGTAGTAGGCATAGTATGTCATATTCGGCTCCAAATCGAGGGGAATATCTCGACCCTCATGCCATTTACTGATTATTATCCTCCTCCAAGCGGTTTCTGATAATTGCTCAATGTTTGGAATGCTTTTATTCAGTCTCAACGTTCGTTCAAGCAATTCTGGTGATAAGCATTCAAGAATATCTTTCACCAGATGATTTGGGATATTATTTAATAAGAGCGTGTAATTACTCGGTAGGTGCGTAATTTGGGACAAGCAATGGGACCTTAATGATTGTAGTTTTATGGACATTAGCGGTTTGAAAAATAATCGTCCTTGGTGACTCGAAACCCTATTCTCTTACTGATGAGCTTTGAGAATTGTTGTGTTATTAGCAATTGATTAACTCCAAAGCATCTGCTAAGAGCTGAAAGGATTATCCTCAAGTCAGAATTCATTTCGGACAATCTTGTTACTGATGCAAACAATTCAGAGCTCTTTCCGATACCAGGTTCAGATGAGCCAACAATTGGATGGAGAATAATTGGAAGAGGATCTGTGTGACTCAATACATTGATTAACTTGTTGTGTATGAAAGGAAAGTTTCCACTAATTTCTGGAAATTGTGGAATAACTTCTGATGCAACAATGGGTCCACATAGAATTCGAACAAATGATGGATAGCCCATATTCTCAAAAGTTGAGTGAATCCAATCAGTGCCATCAAGACGATATATAAGGCATAATGCTAGCATTGCAATAGCTAGAGGACATGCATATCCTATTCTCAGAAGACCCGAAATTTTGTGTCTCTTCTTATCATTTGAATTCTCTGAGAATCCTTCGGTGATCTCCTTGAATGACTTAAATGATGGATGATTCGCCAGCTGAATACAGAATGCAACAAATGATGGTTCAGGAATATTCAATAAAGATGCAGCTCTCCATAAAACTAATTTTGGATCTGGCAATGGAAACATTTTCTCTTTGATTATTTGATCTTGATCATAAAGAAGTGTGTTTAAACTCAGAATAGTGGGAGAAATCTCCTTCTGCTCTTTTTCGGACATTTTTTCTGTAAATGAAGACGGGAGATAGCTGATTGGATCAAGAAACGGTATGTATTGATCTCTTATCCATCGAACAAGATCGATTGGAGTAACTGGGATCCCATTATGCAAAAGCCCGCAAAGCAAAACTAAAGGAATAATTGCATGTGTATACTTATTGACGGGGGCTCTAAGCAATCTAGAAAACTTCTCTAAATATATATAAACTGAAGATGTTAAATCGATGTTAAACATTTTTTCAGCTGCTACAGTCTGAGCAGCAAGAATCATTTGTAACCCTTCAGCAAGAACAACATGATTCAATCTATCAATGTTTTGATCAGATTTTTGAGAAATTCTGAAAGTAAATCTTAAATCTACATGATCCAAATCATTGGCATCGTTAAATACTTCTTTGAAATTACAATCAGCATTACAATCAAGACAATAATATGTGCCATCATCTCGCTTATGTATGTTAGTAGAATGGCAATTCTCACACTCGAAAATGTCATTCGATCTCTGCGAAAAACCAGCTTCTTGTGAGTGGCGAGAAGACATATAACGATTAGTAGAGTAACAATTTATTTAATCCTTGTAGCTCTGAATTTCTCAACAACATCTTTAACATACCTCACATCCCATTCTCGAGCTATTTCAAAAACAGTGGATTCATTACTTGTGGATAGTTCTCTTGAAAGAACTGATACGACAATATTCTCAACCTCTTTTTCTCCAGTGAGTCGTAGATACTTGACGAGCCAGGCTAAAGGAATCAAAGGTATAGTAGCTGGTTGGGATATCTGACCTGTATATAAGTATTCAACAAAAAACATGAGTGTTTCAATGGAGATTGGACGGCAGCACTTCCAAAGTCCCTCAGCGCATTCTTTTGATTCCGAAGCGAACATTGATCGAAAGTACTTGGATCTAGCAGCCAATACGGCTCTATGGACACACACACATGAATCGCCTTCATAGGAAAAGAGTCTGAAATCTGATGATTCTTCATCATGCATTAAATCCCTCATATCATCAACAAATGTTGATTCTTGCAAACACGAAGGAAAATTGAGTTCGCATCTTTCAAAAACAGGAATCAGTGATCTTTTTACAGGTAGATCAGAATATGCGTATAGAAGAACGGCCTGGAGTTCCTCTTTCTTCAAACCATTAATAATACTGAGCGCTTCCTGTGGATCCTCTTGGAATTTCTTCCATCTATGCTTAATAATAGGAAGATGAAGCGTAACAACTTGATTATCAAGTGTTTCTACCCGGAGAATCGATTCCTCCGGCCATTTAATCGATGACGAAAAGATACTATTCATCAAAATGGCGGTTTGTAAAAATATTTATTTTCTACCTGTCTTTGGCTCTAAGGCTGCGATGCTACACAGCCATTCTGATAGTTGTGGAGATTTTTCATTAATTCCATATTGAATATTAAACATATGAGAGAGTGCACTTGATTGATCTACCTCGATTCCTGCGATTTTGATTTCATTGGGCCATCTATTTTTCTGCTCAGAGAGTGCTCCAAGTATTCGCATAGATTTATTGATGACTGATTCGGTTTTGTGGATGGTGATATTCCATTTCAAATCCAAATCCTTGGTATGAGTTGATGTTTGTCCCTTTACAACCGAAGAGTTTTGCCTTTCGACTCCAACTTTCGTTGTTTTTGTGGAACCCTTTTTCCCTTTTCTATCTGAAAGCTCTTTGGGAACAGAATCAATCGAATTTTCACTAATCTCGATATGCTTATTCTCACTAACTTCGATTGAAATTTCAGAATACTCGTCACAAATGGGTCTGACTTCTGAAGGCTGGGTTGCAAATAGTATAGGATATATCTTTCTATTATCTGCAGACTTTAAGGGATCCGAATCTGATGCAATTCCTAAGAAAAACACAAACTGCCCACGAAGAATTGGCATTGGCTTTTTCCGAGAAGATGCCTTGCTGATTGTGGTTCTTGATGTTGATGAGGTTCGACTGAGCGGCGCCGAATACATTAGAGATGATCTGTTTGTCCGAACGGTGTTTTCTTCGGATTCAGTAGGGACTTCGGATTGTCTTAATGATCTCATATCAATTGAATACCATTGTCCCAAAACTTGCCCTGGTTCTGATAGCTGTGCTTCGTTTTGAGTATGGCTTTGCAGTTTGAATGATGAGCATTGATCCTCAAATAACTTGAAAAAGAAATAGGTTCTCCTTTCAAGAATAGATGAATCAAAAAACGGAAGTGATAATGAACATATGTGAGAATAATATGAAGCAGCCATCCCTCTTAGTGTAGCCCCTTTATTATCGTTTAATAGCATGAAATGGCATGATGCTGGAACAGAATCAGGAGACTGTGAAATTAGTGATTGAATGAATCTTTTTGCTCTTCTCACAACAAAGGCAATTGATAATGAGGACAAACTGTGTTCGGTTCGCTTTTCATCTTCAAAATCAAGTCCGCATAATAAAACAAAATCAAGCGCAGCTTGTTCGCAAGAAGGGTTAACAATACAATCAGGGTTGTCGGTTAATAAGCTACTTAATCCCAAAACAGTCTTCCTTATGAAATCTGGAGAACCAGCAAGCTGAATATCCATATTTAGAGGATTCATTTCTTGATTCCAATACTGTATAATTGTTGGATTGCTAACAAGAAATTGTTGCATTTGAATTCGAAGTCCTGTTGATTGTAGCAAATAATTAAGACCGTGTGAAACGTATGGGCATCTGGATTTCATGAGTTGTTCGGCATTGTTAAGGATAGAAATAGGGTCGTTTTCCCCATTAAAACAAAAATTGATTAGTGCTTCAAGATGTAACAGTCGTATTAGTAAATGAGTATTCTTTAAGTATAAATTTCTCCGAGAATTCATACCTAATTCCTCAATGAAAAACCTTGATGTTCTTGTGTTAAGATCATTTATCAGTTGAATGGGCTGAATCTTGTTCCTTTCTTCATTGGGAAATCTGGATAAAACAAAATCGACAAGCTTTGGGTTATTACAAAATAAATAAGCAAGTTGTGCGATAGATAATATATACTCTTTGTAAAACTCTGTTACCGAATCTGATAAAGCAATTTGAGCCAATAAATATGATGCACCTTCTATATCAGCATTGTAGATCATTGTCAATGATCTAACATAAGGGCTTCCATGTTTCTCTGCTGTGGAAAAGTCTCTGAGGCAATATGAACAATAACCAATGATGGAACATGCTAATGATGGTATAGAGTTAGACAAAACCAAAGGCTTGTCAAAGAAATTACTAATGATTGATACAGAACTAGATAACAATGCTGTAGAATTGGAAAACACCGAATCTGCCAAAGAAACTGCAGATTCCCAAGACCATGAAACCATTCTAATCCTAGCAAGCTCAAGTTGTAACTCAATTCTAATAAAAATCTGATCCTCGCGGTAATCTTTTGAAACAAAATCATTAATCAAGATTTCTGATGCTTTGATTGTAATATCATAAACATCTGTTGATGAAACTGATACATTTGGGGTATTTGATGATGATTCCAAAGACGATTCTTTTCCCTTTTGGTGTCCCTTTTTGTGTTTACCTCTACTAGTTGGAGATGCTGCTCTTGTACCATCAGCTGGATTTGATTCTGGGTCTGATGATTCAAAAATTGAAGTAAGAATCCTACTTGCGCATAAAACATAATGACAAGATAAAGAAAAGCCATAGTTTTGAAGAATACTGGTTATTGTACTGGTTTGAGTTAGGACTTTCATGCAATCAATATTAGTTGATGATAATAATGGTTCATTATCATTAAAAACGATTCTTTTTGTTGAAAAACTATATGTTGCCTCTTTGGTAATCCTTGGAATACCAAAGCAAGATATGATATCATTGATAATAGAAACTGCTGATTTCATTAGGCCAAATTCACAACAAGCCATTATTGAATACATACGAATTTTTGTTAAACTTTTCCAATCCCTGGAAATATAACGGTAAAAATGACGCGCAAAAGATAATGGTTTGAACATTTCAAAAACCATTTCATATGTGATAAGAGAGCTCAATAATTGGTATATTGCCATCGAAACAAAATCTGTGGGAACTGGTTCTAAAAGTGGTTGATTTGGGTCAAGGCTAGAAAACATATCAATACCAGGAATAATTTCAGTTGGTTCATATAAAGCAAAATCAATTCCTTTTGTTGGATTATATGGACATCCAGCAAAAAGGGATCCTATAGCAAAGGATGCGAGTTTTGATAACTTCATTGAGTTATTTTTTTCTGTATGCATTGATAGAATTGAAGATATCACAAAAATACTCAAACATCCGGACCATGAATGTTGATGATAAAACTTGTCCTCTGTTTGTTCGTCAAGAATGGAATCAACTTTTTCATAAGCATGAACAACTCTGAAGTGAGATTCTAATGCTTCTCTGAGCTTTTGGATGCCGAGTGGAATCTCTCCCCTCCTAATCAAAACAAATCCGAGATTTCTTAACAATGAGCTTGACATTGATAGTTTCTGTTTATGCTGAAGATTAATAGCTAAATCTCCAACAGCCTTGATGAGAATTTGATTGTTGCTTATTGTTTCATCGTTGGAAAATAGACCACTATTCTCTGGACTTGCCCTAAGAAGTATATCATTTGCTTGAAAATACAAATTTTCTGCTGGATCCCTTCGTTGAATCAATTTCTCTGCGATAAACATTTCTTCTTCAAAATCTGCTCGATCCAAAACCCAAAGTAATTTTGCACTGTGGATTGAATTATTAATTGCTATTTTCATTAGGTTCTGGATTTCAGAAATTCTGTTGTCCGATTTTAGGCACAATAACAACAAAAGTATTAAATCTTGTGAGAACTTTTCTTCGAGAGGTAAGTACTGAATCAATACGTTTGCTATCAGGCAAAGCTGTGGCAGAATTGCCTGCATGATTGTTTGCTTCTGTCTTAAACTTTGAAGGAAAACAATTGAGTACTGGCAAGATGATTTCATAGTTGAAAATTCTTTGCTTCTCTCAGAAAGAACAATAGATCTTCGTAGCATATTCAATGGCGCAATTGATTGATCTGGATTTGGCTGTTCATCCTCTGCTGTTCCTTTTTTGTTTATATGCTTCGTTTTTATTTTGTTCTGTTTTCTAGCAGTATTCTCGGCGGGTAGGTGAGTGGATATTGATGAAATAAGATCAGATTCTAATAAGCAAATAGCATGAAGCATATATAAAGATGCTCTATACCGGTTTGATACAGCAAACCTTGATAAATTTTTGGATCTGTTTTGATACCTTGTCCAAGCAGTTTGGATTTTCAAAGCAGCATTATTAAAAAGAACATCTTCTGTATTAACAGGAGCGGTTTCTTTTGATTTTGGCCCTTTTGATATTGGGGTCTTTTTGGCTTTTCCCGCTTTTTGGCCAGATTTTGATATACCCTTCTTAGGCATGCCCCTTTCATCGAAATCGTGGAGTTGTGATTTGCAATAATCAATTATCTGTGATGTGCATGTTATACCAAGTTGAATCAATCCTTCTGAATGAATAGATACAATTAGATATGTCATGGTTGGAAGAAAAGAAGGATCATTTTTATACTTAGCAAAGAAATCATCAAAAGATTTCTCTGGTGACAATCGGAACATTTCTGCTGCTACCAAGGGTAGAGTGGTATCGTTTAATGTCGCATCTAGAATGTGAGCCCTTGATGAATGCAATAAGAAGCTTGTTCGATATGGATTAGCTGGTGATTCATTATTAGCAGAAACAATACTCGAAATTAGTTGTTTCTCTTGATAAACAGTAATAAATATTGAACTCAGATAATATGAAGCTTTTGAAAGTATTAATTGATGGAGATCACGCTTATTTGTTTCTTTATTGTGCCTTAAAACATTAATAATTTGAAGGAGAGGCTGTATTATCCATTTTGTATGATATGAATTCTGCAGAAGAGGCTGCAATATGGTAAACATTTCATTTGCAATTGACAAAACTAATTCAGAATTCGATAATATATACGCAATTGACAATGAAATCTTATGAAATGCGGTGGCATGAAGGGGCTTTGATGTAAATAATCGAGATGCCATTCGAATTGAGGTGGAAAATGAATACAGAATAGGGGCTGGTTCTGATAGTGTAGAGGATTTTAAGTTAAACCTATTGTATGGGTTAGTATTCTCGAAAAACTGATTATCACTTGTCACATCAATAACATCAGTAAACCTATTAAGCAAATATGAAAGGCAGTAATCAAATGTATTCAGATCATTAAGTTGGAAAGCTGCCGACGCTAAATATCCCCATATCAAATCAACTGACATAGAGTGTGCTGTAGTGACATAAAATGGTTGACCAAGGGTATCGATGATCTCCCCTTGCCCATCAAAAACTGCAAATGCGAAAGAATATTGGGTATTTGGCTTCAAATTAGATATTATAAATGGGTCACTAATATCTTTTCTAACTCCAGTTCCTGTTAAAGACGTGTTTGATAGGGTTAATCCAGTTGACCCAATTATCTCTTTCCCATAGACTGCAGCTGTTTTCCCATCAGAATTTTTGTAATTAAGTTGAAGAGAAACTTCGGTTCTTGATGTGTATATAATTTGAGATCCTCTTGAAGATGCACTCAAATCATCTGATAAACAAACTCGGGCTTTTTCAAGCAATTCTTGGGATTCATTTGGACGGAAAAATGACATTTGAATAAAAATCAAAGCTTTGATTGCCATATTGCTCTTAAATAGATCCAAAAGCTCTTTTTCTTTTGCTTTAGCATGAATTGGAGGTTTAAATTGGCGATTGATTGCTTCTTCATAATAAGATTTTTGCTTTGCAGATAATGACCCATACAATTGTTTGGTCTTTTCGCATTCGGATTTGACATCAAATATTTGTTTGTTGTATTGTTCAAGAGCAGATATGTTATCTTGTGACAATGATAGTTTAAGGGTTCCTTCAACCCAGTTTGAATACAAATCTGAGTGCAAACACTCAAGCCATTTGTCAAAAAGAGCAAAACTTTGATCAAGCTGCTTGTAAGGAATATGATTTGAAGAGACTACTCGATCAATTTTTCTTACAGCAATAATATCTCGGAAACTTTCAATGATATCAATTGCACTTCCACTTACCTGAATTAGGTCCTCAAATTTTTGTGTTTCAGAATAAAATGTGCATAGTCTTAATGCTATAAGACCAAGCCTTAAAGGGCAAGGTGAGGGAATGAACTCCATTATATGCAAAGGACCTCTTAGTGCCTCAACATCAGATATTTGTCCAAGAGAAAACTTATTCCATATATTCATAGCAATTTCTCCAAAAAAATTATAATCTTCAGATATTAGTACTTTTGGCATTTTTGTCAATAATTGTGATAACAAAATCCAGTTCTTATTTTGATAAGCATCTGCAATTTGAACAACAGGATCATCAGACATTGAATTTTTCATTGTTTCGAGATCAATAGTTCCGGATGATTTCATGAACGAAAAGAGAAGGCGATGAAAAAGCATTGGCTCGAGATTCGTATCCTGCGACGTCCATGCTTGTGTGATTTGCATAAATCTAGAAGCATAATCTGCTTTAGGAATTGGAGATCCATATGCGTTCACAATCATCTCAATTAAATGATGATTTGGGATTGGGATTGATGGTGATGATGGTTCTTCTTTCACGTTTTTTCCGCCTTTCCTTTTAGTCTTCCTAGATGAATTAGATTTTTCAATATCCAGCTCTTCAGAAGCAGAAAAATGCACATGTGTAAGCTCAATAACGGAGAAAGCACTGGAATAAACATCATTAAGAGAAGCTTTTTCTCCAAGACAAGTGTCAATAATCTGATTAAGTCCATTGATATTATTCTCCTCGAGCTGTTTATATTGAATGAGTTCATTTCTAAATGTCGTGATAAACTGATCAGCATCTTTATCTCTTGATTCATCTGTATTTGCAAAAGCATAACAGATGACCGAATACAAATACATCCTAAATGGAACATATTTTGAAGTAATAAACACAAGATTTGATGATGTAATATGGTGTAGAGTCAATAAAAACGCAAGAATCTGATCCGAAAACCCAACAAAAACCAATTTTTCGCAAATTGGAAGAACCAAAAGGATTGAGTTGTATGTAACCCAATAATATGTCTCGTTTATGTTCACAATAGACAATAAATCTTCAATTTGTCTAATACTCAACGAAATTCTTTCAAATGTATCGGTAAAAATTAGACTCGGGTCGTATTTGAATTCTTGCTCTAGTTGAGCGATAATTACATTGACTTTGTTCATTGTTTCATAAGCTGTTCCAATCATTGATTTTTGGGAAATAACGAAAAAAATCGTAAAACACCTGTTTAAGTAAGAACTTATTTCTACAAAGGAGGATTTAAGTATGAAATAAGGATTTGTTGTTGAGTAAAAAAATGGTGAAGTTTTGTGGTGGATTATGTGCTAATGTAGGCTATGATGAATACTGGAAAGCTTCTGAATATGTTTGAATTATTAGATAGGAGAAAAAACAACTATTGAAATCATTGTTTCGCTGAAGAATTACAAATGTACAATGCTATGCATGACTCCAATTTTAGTAAAATAAATCATCTTCCATGTTATGGGGGAATGATAAAAAAACATTATCGGAAAAAAACCACTACCAATTATTAACTTACTTACACAACAACATCAGAATCTTAGCCATCACACAAGAGCCCATCCCAGAACAGAATGATACCAAGAAGAATCAACCTGAAAACACTCATAAATTCTGAATAATCAACAAAGATGATCAATAAACAAAACTAATACAATTCCATACTAATATAAAAAGGTTACCCATGGTTTCCTGTAATATGAAGATTTTAGATTTTCCGAACTTTGGATGATAAAACAAACAAGAGAAAAGTCAACAACTCTTCTAAAAGAATTGATAACTAAACAATGATGAGAGAAATATTGTTTTAACCTAGTATTCTAATCGAAACCAAAAATACATTCAATAAAAAACTATCAATTACAATAAAATCCATTTGAACAACACACCATAGATCATTCATAAAGAATTATTGAGAATTGGTAATAATTACCATTATTATCCTCGTTTTAAAACCATATAAAGACACATTTTCCCACATCTACCCATCTTCATGATTTAGAAAACAGAATTTGATGGAATAGTTTTCCATTATCCTAGTATTTTGTCAATGACAAGATAAACATTCACATAATCATATTTGTGAATGTAATTCAGTTCCAATTAACAATTGTGGGGTCAATGAAATCATTTCATTGAAATGACAAAATGTTATAGTGTTTTTAGGTGTTCTATTTCAACTTACTTGTGGACTTTTTCAAATACCTTGTTCACAAATGGATTTTATGAATGCTATATTTCTTGATCAAATAAACCGATATATTCTAGGAGAAGGCTGTACATCGGATCAATATGGCTCTTTGCATGATTTATTGTGATTTCAGCAAATTCAGATTTAATCCCACCGCACCACATTTCAACAAATAAGTTGAAAAGGTGCCGAACCAACCTAAAAACACTGTATCAAAATGAATTCATATATGTTTGATACTATTCTAAATACTCATTCCCCTGAATAATGAATATCGTAAAACAATTGTTTTTGATCATGAAAAAAATTATCAAAAAAACCCTTATCATGTTAGTTTGAAAAAACATTGCATTAACACATATTACAAGTAATCAAATAGGATGGGAACCCTCTTATGAAGAATTATTTAATGGGTTTGCCAGAGTTGAAATAAATTTTGTGTTAAAACAAAAACATAAATTACATTAAAAGATAAAAACAATAAATATAAGTAAATTAACTATCATCTTAGCATATGAACAAGATTTTAAACAATAAATTTTTGAATTTCTTTATTTTGTGGTGGAAATCGTTGGAATTTGAATTTAAAAAAAATATCAGATTTAAATCATAAAACCATATTCACCATCAATAAAAACATATTATTGCTGAAGAATTGGGTGCATTTACCCAATATTATACTAAAAACTTAACACAATAAGGATGCTTTCATATTTACATGATCGATTTCGAAACAAATCCACAATTATTCATGAACAAATTGCACTGTAAGAACCAGTGTTTAGTGGTTGATTTCGATATTAATTGTACCAATAGCGATTGATTGTAGTGTACTTTATTTATTCGCCATTTTTAGAAATAAATTGTAAACCAGATATTATGTTAATCATGTTCTTGAGTGCTGATGGGGCAGGGATATTTGTTTAAATCAGTGAAGATATCTAATGGACAGGCTTTTTACTCAATAAAGTAAGAACAACGAAAAGAGTAATTAACATTAATATGACAATCTCATTATTAATCGTTTCGAAAACGATTAAATAAATCAAAAAATTGACCATTTTTTATGACGGAACACGAGATTTCGGTTCCCATGGAAGGGTTGGCTGATCCAAGGTTTGATTCAGTTACAAGGAACAAACTCCTAGCGGATCATGCTACATTGTCTTTTATTTTATCTGCTGCTTATTCAAAGATGTTTGGCAGGATTATCCGTGTTATGCATAGTCTTGGAGATGGTGTTTATTGCATTGATAGCGAAAATTCTCCTATTACCGAGGAAATGGCCATTAAATTGTCTAACAAAATGAAAGAAATCGTTACATCAAGTATTCCAATTGAGAAACAGTCGATTGGCCGAGCAGAATTGTTGAAATTTTTCCAAGAGGTTGGGAGAATGGATAAAGTTGGTGTTTTGAAGGCATGGCAAGACCATTTTATCCCATGTATTTCATATGACGGGTTTATTGACTACCAGATCGAAGAGATGTGTACTGATAAGAAGAGGTTACAGGTTTTTGAAATTCGTCTTTACGACAAGGGTCTGTTATTAAGGTTTCCAACATTGATGTCACCTAATAAACTTGCTGAGTGGAAGGATAGACCAGTGTTGCACCAAATATTTACCGAAGCTGAAGACTGGGCAGAACTATTAAAGGCTGATCATGTAGCCGATGTTAATGAGGCTATTCTAAATACCCGGATTAATGAGATTAGGAGAATAAATGAAGGGTTACATGAAAAGAAAATCTCCAAGATCGCGCAAGAATTGGCCAAAAATTTCTCTCAAAAGAGGGTTATTTTGATAGCGGGAGCTTCTTCATCAAATAAGACCACTTTTGCTAAAAGGCTATGTATTCAGCTCCGTGTGAGCGGATATGGCGCTACTCTTATAGAAATGGATGATTACTTTATGGATGTTAAAGATATTCCTGTTGACAAGAATGGAAAGAGAGATTTCGAACATATTTCTGCTCTTAACGTTGCAGTTCTAAGTGATCGTGTCCACAGTTTGCTCAAGGGCGAGTCTGTACCATCAAGAAAGTTTAATTTCAAAGCTGGTAAAGGTGAAGATAATTCATCCAAACCCATGGTTCTTCCAAATAATAATTTCCTAATTCTTGAAGGAATTCATGGGTTGAATCCCGAATTGATTTCTCATATTGGGGCTGATATTGCTATTCCACTGTACGTTGCTGCCTTAACTCCAATGCATATCGATATGAATCATCGTTTCCCTACCTCTGATTTGCGCTTAATAAGAAGATGTATTCGTGATCATCAATATAGGGGAATGTCAGTTCGTAAAACTATTCAAATGTGGACTACGGTTAGAGTTGGTGAAGAAAGGAATATTTTCCCATATCATATGAATGCTGCAATGTTCTTCAATTCTGCTCTTGTTTATGAACTCCCAGTATTTTCGATTTTTGGTAGATCTCTTTTATGCGAAGCTACAGTTCCTGACCCAGATGAAGATCCAGAGAGCATTGAATCACAGCAAATTACAGAAGAAGCCAGAAGGCTCCTTGGGCTTCTGAACTTCTTCTATCCTCTTTCTCCAGAAAGGATTTCTAAGATTTCTTGCATTCGTGAATTCATTGGCGGATCTGATCTCGCATACTAAAGAATCAACAAGTAATTATTTTTTGTTTGGGCTTCCTTTTTGGGAACTACCTTTAATTGGCGGCAGAATATCACCATTAAATGATGGAATTGATATTTTCCTTTCATTCAGGAACTTTTTGAAATGAGATGTTGTAAAAGAATCTTGAAAAGACTGCGATTCACAAGAATGGACCAAGTTTTGTTTTTGTAGACCAGATGATTTATCTAGAATGCTAAGCAATCTCTTCTTTCCAGGAGAGATCTTTCTTGTCACCAAACCCGAATCACTTGAAAGTGTGAAGAGGGTATCAAAACTTCCATGATGAGGAATCTTCTTGGCTCGAGAGTGATGACAAAAATGCCAGGTCTGCTCTTTTATATCAACTGTGGCAGTGTCATGTATGGCTGGTGGGGATTTTGTTGTTTCTGTTGATCCAATGGGCATATCAAAAAACAAATCATCTTCTGATATTGATGAGGAATTCCCTCTTGCTGTAACAAGTGGTTCATCTGGGATATCTAAAGAAACTTTTTCTGAATTCATTCCGGGTATCGGGAACAATCCAGAATGCACTGATCCGTTAATACTTGTGTCTGTTGTACGGTACGAACTAGAGCTTTCATTACTCATGAACTTAAGATTTGAATCATTATTATTGTTGTCTAATACACTCTGAATTACCGAAATTTCTTCATCTGTGAAAGCTTTTCCAAATAAGCTCGAACTTGTGATATTTTTAGTTTCAACTTCAGATATAGGAACAAGTGCCTTTCTTGGCTTGTTTGCTGTAGTTGGAGGTCTATCTTTAAGCCCTTTTTTCATAAATAGATGTTGCCGTTTAAAATATCAGTTTTAGTTATCTGGGTACTCAGGTAAATATGAATCCTCGATTAGTGGAGCAGATATTTGTTCTTTTGACTTCTTATTCGATGATATTACCGGCTTAGATGGAGGGGGGTTAAACTGATCATTGTTTGGTAATAATGGTTGATCCTTGTTTTGATTGATTGGAGTTGGACGCTTATCTGGTTGGACTTGAGGTGGAGGAGGCTTTTGAACCACAGTTTGTTGAGGAGATGGTTGAGTATAATGAGCTGGAGGAGCTTGGCCAGGATATACTGGATTCTGAGAATATAGAGGATAAGGAGGCGGAGCATGGCCTGGATATCCAGTTGGTGGCGCTGGTGGATATGGATGAGGATAACCCTGTGGAGGATAAGGATAACCTTGAGGATAAACAGGATATTGGGGAGGATACTGTTGAACCGGACGTTGAGACTTTGAAGATTTGTGTGATTTTTGGTGAGAATTCTTGGTAACTTGTGATTGAGGTGGTGGTGGTCCATATTGATATGGAGGATATGGATATCCCGGTGGAGGAGCATATTGTGGTGGATATGGCGCGGGATATGGATATGCTGTTGAATAAGGTGGCATTGGATATGGTGCTTGGGGAGGTGGATAATTTGGAGGAGCTGCTTGATAAACTGGTGCTTGAGGATTTGGAGATTGATAAATTGGTGCTTGTTGTACAGGAGGGGAGGCAGGAAGCGGCTTTTCTTCGATAATTTGAGGCATTGGAGGTGAAAAATCATTTTGTTCTGGAATTTGTTCTGGTTTTTTCCAACATGGAACAACAATAATTTTACCCTCAGGAGCTCGGAATGGAGGAGCGCTGTTCATCGACACATGAACGTCAAGTGTAATGAATATTTCTGGCTGGGGTTGCACTTTTGAAACTAATGGAAACACTTCTCGAACAACAGTATTGTACTGGAACCAACCAAGAGGGAGAACAAGTTTTCCAACTTCCCTCAAATTTCCAGAAGGCTCCGCTAAAATAGAAAATGAAATAACAACATCCCGTGGATTTTCAAAACAAAATGACCACTGGGTTTTTGTCTTCAGTATATTTGTCCCCTCAAGCTCAGATATCGCCCCATCACCATGTGGAAACGCTTGCACAAACAGTTTTAAGGGAGGTTCAATTACTTCTGATATGTAAATATGATCCAGTTTAATAAACACAGCTTTCAGTGACATTCTAGAAGATTTTTGAGCGAAAACCGCCAAAAAAACAAAAATTATCGTAAAAGTGACAATTTATCGGAGTTTATTCAGATTTTAAGTGTTGGTTTGAGGTATAAAAATAGACACACATGAAATGGCAGAAGCTACCGAAGAGCACGAATAGGTGCCATATAGCATGACCGAAGTAGATTTTATGGTCATTTTTGTAGAAATAGCACCCACCTGTGTAGGACAGTCCTCCTGCAATAAGCCATAAAATACCCTTTTTATCTAGATTTTTAAAGAGTTTTCCAATGAAAAATACAATCATCCATCCCATTGCAATATATATGATTAATGAAACTGTTTCAAATCCATCGAAAAAGAGGATCTTCAAGGTTATTCCTGTAACTGCAATGGTCCATTCAATGATAGTAAGAATTATTCCAGTAGCTCCCTTTAAAATTGTCATAGTAAAAGGCGTATAACTCCCTGCAATCAGAAGATAAATGGAAATATGGTCTCCATATCTAAATATTTTCTTAATAGGCTCCGAAACAATACTATGGTACAATGTAGAATTCGAGTACATTATGATTAAACTGATTCCAAACACAATATTTGAGAATAACACAGCAAAATTCTTCACTTTTATCGCTTTAATAATCAAAAAAACAGTGGCTGTTATGGCTAATGTTGCTCCAACACCGTGGGTAATCGCATTTGCAATTTCCTCCCCAGGCATCCAATTGGGCATGGAATTCATTATACAAATGGTCATAATTTGAATGGAAAATAATAATAAGATTTGTAAGAAATTCTTTTTTGAAGGGTGAAGAATTCCCCTCAAAATTGACTCGTAACCAAGTCATATTTTATTTGATTTCAGAAATAATCGTCATGTAAATTGATTTACACAACGATATGAGTATTGTGAATGAAATAATCGTATGGTCCAAAATGCTCATCCTTTTTGCTATCGGTTTATTATTTGGGGATAATTTAGAGATAGATTTTCCATGCGAATCGGAATTGCCTACAGATAGTGTTAATGATATGGAATCTATTCCAAATTATACTCTTTTGCAGACAATTGTTCTCACAAGACATGGAGCGCGTTCTCCCATTGATACTTTTCATCCACAAGATACCGGGAAATGGTACTGTGATGATGAGAGCAATTATTCATTTGCCCCAAGATATGCAGCTGAGGGAGGGAAAGTATTTCGCAGGAATCATCTGAAACTTGACGAAAATCTCACACCATTTCCACCTTCATGTCCTGATGGGGGACTTTTAACATCTGGAATGAAACAACACAATGAACTCGGGAAAGCATTTAGAAAACATTACGTTGACAACCTTGGCTTCCTTCCGAAGAAATATAGCCCGCGATATATTTGGGTGAGATCTTCTGAAGTTGATCGTTGTATTCGATCAGCACAGTCATTTATTTCTGGTTTATATCCTCCAAGAAAGCATTCAGATATAGTAACCATTGAGACAGGTACCCCTTCACTTGAACTTCTTCATCCATCAACTTCCCAGTGTTCAGATTTGGGAAAGGCATGGAAACAGTGGGTATCTTCTCCAGAATATCTTTCCAAAAAGAATTTTTCTGAACCATATCTTAGACCTCTTGCAGATGAAGCAAAAGTAACATGGAACGAACCAACTTGGATGTTTATCGGAGATTGGATTGCAACTGTTGCTTGTACCAATCATAGTTTCCCAAAGCTTGTTAATGATACTGTCATTCAGATTGGGATGGAAGCTGTTGAGTTTTATAGTCATGGATTCTTTTCTTTTGCCAGAGGTATTGCAGGTTCTTCAATATTACGTGAGATATTGAGGATTATTGATGACAGAATTGCAGGCCGTTCAGAAATTAAGTTTGCCTTGCTTAGTGCTCATGATGTGTCAATTGTTGCTGTTCTGATTCTTTTAGGATTTGATAATCCTCATTGGTCGCCTTTCCGATCATATTTCATTACGGAACTTTGGAGGGATCCTAATGGACAGCTTTTCTTAAGGTTCTTATACAATTCCAAATTAGTGAATGTTGATTTTATGGACAATAATAGTTTGTTCAAATTATCTCATTTCAAGAATAGAGCATCAAAATATCTTGGCTTTTGCCGAGAATTTCCATAAAGTATAGATTTTTAGTTTCATATTTCTGATTCATCATCACAATTCATGATTACAACTTCGTCATCCCCATACTGAGAATAATCAAAGAGCAAATCAATAATACAAGATACAGAAGTAGCTTGATTAGGACAACAAAAAGATGATATATGGCCATTTGCATTAGTAAATGATGGCAAGCCTTGCTCTTTGGATCTAAGAAGATAGCCTTTGATTGAGGACAGCATTTTTGTCATTTTAATGGAAAATGGCCTTCTCATTCTCATTGATGCCCTAAAGAAATATCCTGAAAGCCAAACCCATTCAGTACCATTATGGAAATTAAATCCTCCTGCAGAAAAATAATCATCGCAATCATTATTTGGATCGTATTCGGGGCGATACCTCCAGTCTTTCGGATCAAGAGAACAAACGCCAATTCTACCAAGTAGTCTTTCTTCGACATTATTGAGGCATCTGATTGCATGTAGGGGATCAAAAAGTTCTGGAGCCACTGTAATTGCTATTAAAACATTGGGCCTAAACTGATAATCAGGAAATTCATTCGATGATCCAACAGTATCCTTGTAAATACCTCTCACAGACACATGAGATGGTTCGATAAGATAATGTTTATCATGTTCAGGTTTAACTGGAATATAGAACCATGATTCAAAATTGGAAATAATAAGTTGGCGCCAACTCTCCCAAGATATAAACTGATCCCCGTTTTTAATACTTACACCTGCATATGGATACTTACCTTCATTGTACTTTTGCTGAATCCATCTTAAGGAAGATGATAAAAGACCTATTATCTCAATAGCTGCTCCGTTTCTTGGTGTAGATGGCACACTTTTATTCCCCACACGAGAATTTGATCCGATTTTATCCATCCATGTTCCACAGTTGTATTGATTTCCTCCGAAAATGAATCCACTACTCCAATCAGTAAAAATATTCATTTCAAACCCTTCAGGATTCATTAGCGGATCAAGTGTTTCACCTGCATCCCACTCAGTAAAATGAATACCATTCGCGTGCCGATAAAATATCTCTTGAACAATTTCGGCAATCTTCATAGTTGGTCTTGGCATATCATGGAAGAAACATTTTTGATCATCAACAGGGAATAATCGTGGAACATGGGTTTCAAGTATTGATTCTTTGCTGTTAGACATAATATCATAATCTTGAATTGCTTGAAGAAACCACCATGTTGCATCTCTCGAATTATATCTTGGGCTTATTCCACCATTCATTTGATTTGGAATTAATCCATGCCTCAAACATGACGAATACGCTATTATATGATCACGAGCTTCCCTAAATCTCCCAGTAATTAAGAACATACCTCTCATTGAAATAAAAGTATCTCTCCCCCAGCTTCTCATGTTTCCAGTTGAGCAATAAGGTAAACCTGCGGCAAGACACGAGTCAAACCTAAATACGTTCTTACAAAAATAGGATATCAAGCTTGGATGTATAAGCTGACAATCAGAAATATGTCCATAAAATGCAATTGAAGAATGACACAAAGATTTCACAAAATCATCTCCTTTTTGGATAAAACTCGTCATTAATGAACTTGCTCTCTCTCTAAATGCATAAACAATAGATTGAATAATCCTATCAACAAATTTCGGCATTATATCTCTTGGAAGCTTAAACAATTTATCAAAAACCGACCTTAAATAGGAAACAAAAACACTTAAAGAGCTTTGCCTGGATACTCTCGAATAAATATAATCAATCAACCAATTTCCTTGACGGATATTTTCAAAAACAGAGTGTGCCATTCCTTGAGGAGATCTCGATGCCGTATTCAATGCTCCTAAAATGCCCATAATCCCTGCATAGAAACAAGAACCATAATCATTGAATGAATATGTTCCACCATTATGCGATACCTTTTCTTCGTTTTCACATCGATACATTAAGGTATTAAAATCGACAAGAGTAAGTCCTCTCATTGAAGAATCAAATCCATTGGAAAGAGATCTAAAATCAAGGTTTGACATTGTTGATATCACTTCTTTTTGCAAACGTGTTCTGAAACAAACAACAAATCCGGGATGAAAATCATTCAGAACCAAATCATTACCATCAATCTTACATGTCGTCAATTTATCAATTTGAGCATTAAGATAAAGATTACAGTACCCTGGATCCATTTCGGAACTCAAGTGAAAATCATTGATTTTTGATTCAAAAACCAAAGAAACGGGAGGAAATGGACATGGGATTCTTTGATCGTATGTGTATTCATCGGATTTCTCAAATTTGACTATCATCCAAATCCCAAATCCTTTAGATAAATTTGATCGAACAATACTTAAATAACTACCGAATACTTTTGTAGATAGTTCATTATAACCCTCAGACGCCATTTCTTTATGTAGCTTGTTCAGAATCTTACGAATTGGATGAAGACCATTCAAATTTTCATTATTCGGATATTTTCGATATTCAGAGACAACAGAGGGATTAAATGAAAGAAAATCATCAAACCCTCGAGTAGATGCTATTGGTGATACTGCCATAGAAGCAGGTGCAATCATTAACAATCGGTTGTCATTCGTAATCTTATTATCATGTGTGATATCAAAAATCAAAGCTGGAATTTGACGCTTTGGACTAATAACATAGGTAGAATCTATTGAATCAACAGCCGCTAAAAAAGTCCCACCTGATTGTCTAAGCAACCAAGACATACTGTTTGGAGTCAATCTGTGAATTGCTTCTCTCATAAAAGCGTTTATACCAATACTGTTGATAACTTCAATATCTTCATCTTCGCCAGAAGTAAATAATTCTGCCATAACAAACAAATTAGGGTTGATTTCTCTTGCACACTTGATACAATGTGCTGCTAATGCTAATGGAGTAGAGTGAGCATTGTCAATACGAATTGCATGAGAAATTTTTGCAACATGTCTCACATAATCCGACATATAATCCCAAAGCCAAGGATTATCATCTCTAGTTTCACCAAATCGAAGCTTGAGACAATCCCCCCATGATACTAACTTTCTTTTTAGGTAAACATCAGATCCTTTTGCAGTAAAATCGTTTCTTGGATTATCAGACATTAACCAACCATTACATGCAAAATGTAGTGTTTCCCCATTATGAATTACAATCTTTTGAAAATATCGACATACAATTGGGACTTTCACTGATATTGGAGTACCTTTATGATCACCTTCATATCTATGATAACCAAACTCTCTTATTACATTATCAACAATTTCCTTACAAAGAGATGAATATTGTTGGAGGAGAGGCGCATTAATTGTGTTGATTGCCATTTCAAAATCATCGATCAATAAATCATTGTCATCCCCTGGCGGAGAATACAAGGCAGATGCATAGTGGGTATCAATACATAATGAGTCCATGGAGTAACTACCGTTATTTATAATTCCTTTTGATCTGAGAACATTTAATCTCTGTGGAGATGAATAATTGATTGAGCGCATTCGTATCATTTCAAAAGCTTTGGGCAGGGGTTTTCCAATCGATTCTTTCAAATCTGAAAGAGATTTGCTGGAATTTAGAACAAAGAACCTCTGAAAATCACTCTTGTGAAGCTCATTGTATAGAAAATCTCTAAAAACAGGGAGATTTTCTTTTGGGAAAACAGGTTGAATACTAATTGCATTTCCATCTCCAATTTTCTCGGAAATCTCCCGGAAGAAGTCATCAATAAACATTGCGGGGTTAAGCCAAGGCGCAGTGATTTCGTTATATCCAGATTCGGGGTGATCATTGAGCCAATGTGTCAAGTTATGAGTATGATTCAACACAATATCAATCATAAAACCTAAATCGAGCTTAGTTTCGATTTCTTTCATTGTTGTTTCAATCAATGGCCATCTTTCATTTTCAGGGAATCCAGGAGGAAACAAATCACGGCTTGCAGCCATTTGGTCTCTCAAAGAATAGTGAGACCTACTGCCTGGTTCTTGAATTGGAGGAAAATGAATCATATTATACCCAAGCTCAGAAATAGGTCTCAAATTATCTAACCATTCAGTTACTTTTCCAACACATCTTGCATAGTTAGTTTGTATTATTAAAGAGTTAATTGGAACAGATTTTTTGTTGATTATTACGTCTGTTTCCGTTATAAATCTGATTAAAGGACCAAGTTGATCATTCATCTTCAATTGAAAGGACCATACACCAGGAGTCGTGATTTTTATCAAAATACTATAATCTTCCATCACACTATAGTGTTTCTTTTCTAAAATACCTTTTTCATCATTTTGTGGGTGATTTGTTAAAATTACAGTGTCTTTTGAATGAAATATTGTACCAACTGGAATCACAACCACTAAATTACAATCCGAATTAGGGATCCGGATCACTCCCTTCTCTGTTCCTCCATTATCGTCAAGAATAAGCGTTACTGTTGTCATGAAATGAGGTGATCGATTAGAAATTGATAATGAATAGTTTATGACATAATTTGAATTTAAATAAAATTCTGACCTATCGAGGGATCTTAGGGTCTAGTTCTTTTCATTAGGGAGAAGACACCATTTGTAATTGTTTCATTTGCAATGACATTAAGAGAAATCGATAGTTTTTCAATGTTCTGATGTTTTTTGAATTCTTTAAGACATTTGTATACTTGAGTTTGCTCATTGGTGGATAATTGTTTTATAAGCTTGGATAGTGATTTTGGAGTGTCTGGTTTATTAGGGATACTCGTTGGTATAGTGGGTTTATTTTGCATTTTTGCGAAAAACTGTTGAATTTGTATTTGAATATCATCCCAAGAGTGGGATGTTGATACACTGTTCCTCATCCATTTCGGTAAGAATTGGGGAAAGCCTTGATATCTCTCATCAAATAGAATAACAGCTGCATAGTCATCTTTATGTCTGATTGCCCGTCCAATTGATTGATTAACAACTCTAAGAGTATTTTCTGTATACCAAACATTACCCAATCCAACTGATTGTTTATCGTACCATTTCCTTCTCAGATCAATTTTTGGATCTTGAATATTTGGAAAAGGGATTCCAATTATGCATACAGTCCTGGAAAGATGATCAGAAAAATTCAAACCCTCTGATAAATTACCTCTACACACAGCAAAAAGTCCAGCCCCCGTTTCCGCACAAGCAGAAAACTGCTCAACAGCGCTAAATGAGTCAGTTTTGTTTTGAGATTCAATAAAAATCGGCTTTTTTGCTCCACCAAATTTGTCCTCATGATATTTCATTGATGTAAAAGAGGGGAAAAACACCAAAGATCCGCCAGGGGTAGTTTCAATGACCCACATCACTGAATTGACAATCGATTCAGTTAACTCAAGATTATTCCTGTTATTATAGGTGAAACAAAACCGGTGATTAAGGGAATCGAATGAAGCAATTGCTAGAAATAATTGATCAGATTTTGCAATGTGATCATTTTCTAAAACAATGCTGAAATCAATTCCTAGTGAATTTCGATATGATGACAATGGGCTAAGGGTTCCTGAAGTGAAAATCATGGTTTTGGGATTATAAGATCTAATCTCATTCAAAGTGTTTGACGTTTCAAAACAGTATATATTCATCATTCTATTTATAGTGAAGCACAATACAAAGTTGTTTTGAATATATTCAATACTATTACTAAAAAACATTCTAAATAATTTCTCAATGTGATTCACGGCTTCACTTTCATTTTCAGTGAGCATTAAGTCGGAAAACTGGGATAAAAACATTATGATATGATTTCCATTAATCCGATCAATACCTATACTAGAAAAAACACCAAGAACACAAGATATATCTTTTTGCACATATAATTGTTTATGAAACTGAATACTATTAAAAATGGATATAATCTGTCTACAAAACATAATCAAATATGATACAATTTGAGGCTGAAGAACATCATGGTCAATATTTTTATGATCATATCGAGAAAGAAACGAGATGAGAGTGGAAAATTCGGAATTTGTGATAGATACGGAAGCTTGATCTGCTAACTGATCAGGCAAATTGTGAGCTTCATCAAATACTAAAACACTGTTTTCAATACAAGATGGTGGTATTGTATTACGAGAAGATTTATCAATTAAATAAACATATGGAGTAAGAATAAGTTCAGCAGATCTGAGTGTATGTTGAGAACACAAATATGGGCAAACTAACTTATTACAACACAACCGAGAAAAATCATCACATGATTCAAAATCAAATTGATATTCCTTGAGAAATGATACTATTCTATCCTCGTTGTCATAGGGACACATTTTTGACATCCTCATTAATCTACATTGTCTGGATTGATTGCTTTGCTTAGCCGTTTTAACACCATCAATAAGACATAAATGAGATCTAGATGCAACTATAGCTATTTTTGGTCTAAAAACAGTTTTTTTTAGTTCTTTTATAACACTAGATAATTGAGAATGTGTTCTTGATGAATAAATAACTTTGTTTTGGAATCCTGTTGATTTTGCCCAAGAAAATAGTGCACAAAGCATAGAAAGAGTCTTTCCTGTGCCTGTTGGACTTTCCAAAATTGCAGGTTGATTCTTAATACAACTTTCAATTACTTTTTCCATATATTTGTATTGTATGTCATATGGTCGATAAGGGAACACCACATCTACTCCATTGATCACCATAATTATTAAATGATGAGGAAAATTCACTAACAAACATTTTATAATAAACTATGCTGGGATTCTAGTTTGGTCTGAATAGCTGAGTGACTTGCTTTTGATTGCCCATTGGATCGGTTTATTAGAGGGATCACTTCTAATAACAGGGATTGCATATGCTATGTTGAGATATCTCAGGAATTCATTCTGATCTACAACTCCTTTAGTTTTCTTCATTATGGTGAACCAGATATGTTTCTTCGCATTGTTCTTTTCGGATTGATTTTCATTAAATTCGGATAGTATCTTGTTATATGCTTTTAGATCCAAGGCTTTCATTGCCTCAAGTGCATTTTTCAAAGATGGACTCAGGGGGATACCCTCAGATTCAGAGAGTAATAATGCTTCATAAAGGTTTCCAATTATAATACTAGAAAAGTACTTTAAGTGTTTGGCTAATTGTTGATTGGAAAATATATACTCGGAAGTTTTGTTGGATGCTGTCTGTACAACCAGGTATTGAGAAAGCCTTTTGAACATCGAATTTGCACAAAAAGCAAAATTTCTAGGTACAATAAATTGGAGAATTTGAATCAGAATCCGAATAAATAACTCGTTTTTTCTGGAATTCCAAACAGGCCAATGACGATTCATAAACACTAAAATATCATTGCATAGCTCAGGATTGTCCTCAACACATGAGTTTATATATTCCTCCAATGGAGCAGAGAATATTGACACATATTTATCTTTTAGAAAGGGCAAGATATTCTCTTTGATCATACAGTTTTTATTCTTTTGAGAAAGAGTCGGATTCTCTATGAATAGCTTTTCGAGCTCAACTAATCCAATAACTGCATAAGGAATAGGTGTGTATTGAAAATGATATGATATATACTTGTGTACCATATCTTGAATTGTTTTTTTCCATAAATCTTTGATTTTGCAAAAACATTTCAGAATCTTAATCACTATACTTCTTTCTTCATTGTGAGTTGTATTCATCAAAATGAATAATTGGTTTAGAAAATCGTCACCAACTCCCATATCACCATTTGAATGAAGAATTCGTAAGAGTAACTGATAAATATAAAAAAGACACGAGTCTCTTTGAGTTGCGATTTCATCCGCATAAATATTATTGCAATCGAGCTTTGGCCGAATAGAAGAAGCGATGTTAAGACGAACTGCTTCGAATACTTTTTGAATCTGTTCAAAACTAAATCTGTTTTTGGAAAAGGGGCTTGAAATCTGCGAACATAGTTCTTTGAGAATTCCAATTTTCTGGATTTGGTGCCTTTGCAAAGATCTATCCTCAACATTAGATATAATCCTAATCATTTCATCGAGTGTGAGTTTTTTCTCATTAAATGACCCACTTTGATCGACATGAATGCCAATATAGCGGGATTGAGGTGGCGGTGGGAGAATAGGCTCAGATGATCGTTTACATACTGAGACATTATTGGTAACACAAAATTTGTTTTTGTTAGTTTTTTCTTTCATTCGCTGGTCTGGGTTTTTACATGTTTTCAAAGGAGGAAGTTTAGAGAGTCGTGATATTTGTGGCATTGCACAGTTAGGTACGTTTTGTGTAAACTGCATAAGAAATTTTATAATTTTTAAAATGATTATTGATTCTCATTCACAATTTACGATTTTCTATAATGGTTATTTATCAATTTCTGATTATTTGATTATTTATCGATATTTTTATATTCAGAAATGTGAAAAATTATATCAAATTAAATTATATGTATTGAAAATATCAAATTTTCAATATTAAATGAATTCATGATTTTATATTAAAATTCAATTATGTTATTTCAAATCCAAATGAATTTTTCAGATGATGAATCTTCAAAAAAACCAACAAAACTAGTGTCAAATAACGTGTTATTCACATTTTTCTGTTGATATGATTTATAGATTTGAATTAAAGTTCAGCTTTTTATTGAATAAATGATTCTTGAAATCCAATAATTAAATTCCAAATCATCATCTTTATGAAAGCAATAGATCATCAACTGAGTATCATATGATCAAAGTACAATAATGATTGAACATCTCATTAAATTTAATAATGAAGTAGAGTTATTTGATAAAATAACTCATTCAAAAAATAGAATTGAGATAAAAGCGAATAAAAGTGGAGCTCGTTTTCCGTTATTTCCGTTATGATTAAATTGAGAGATTCCTGGCCAAACCTTCACTTCACTCTTCATAAATGCGTGAAGTTATTTCTGTCCATGTCGGTCAGGCTGGTGTCCAAATTGGTAACGGCTGCTGGGAACTCTACTGTTTAGAACACGGTATCCAACCAGATGGTCAAATGC
>Ga0074193_1000570_pt1 | contig 58832 bp, 66 predicted proteins | sample EPASupsiteHSE605_FD_64523 | JGI IMG/M metagenome (GOLD analysis project Ga0074193, IMG submission 64523) | Bioremediated contaminated groundwater from EPA Superfund site, New Mexico - Sample HSE6-05 | ecosystem: Environmental > Aquatic > Deep subsurface > Groundwater > Contaminated ...
TGCTCCGGGTAGGATAAGGGCCCTCGGGCGAGAGGCCGTAGGTCTTCAGCGTCTCGGGACCGAGCAGGGAATGGGAATCGCCGCCCACCACCACGTCGACGCCGGAAAGCTGCTTGACCAGGGCCTGATCGGCCTGATAGCCGATATGGGTGGAGAGGATGATTTTGTTGACGCCTTGGCCCCGGAGGCGGTCGATTTCCGCCTGGGCTGTCGCGGCCTCGTCGACGAAGGTGGTGTCGGGGTCGGGCCGGGACGAGTTCTTGGTCTTGCCGGCCACGGTCAGGCCGATGACCCCGATCCTCTGCCCGCCCCGTTCCAGGACCACCGAGGGCAGCACCGCCTCGGGCGGTACGGCTCCGTGCAGGGGCGAGGTAGCCCCGAAGCGGACATTGGCGCTCAACAGCGGCGTCTTGCAGGCGCCGGCGTGGAGGAACCCCATCAATTTCCTGATGCCGCCATCGGTGTTGTCGAATTCGTGGTTGCCGAGGGTCATGGTGTCGAAACAGACCGTGTTCATCAGCAGGGCATCGGCCTGGCCCTCGCTGAGGGTGTAGTAGAGGTCACCGGTACTGGCGTCGCCGCTGTGGATTTTAAGCACCTGGGGCGATTGCCGTTCCAGCGCCTTGATGGCCCCGACCAGGCGGGGAAAGCCGCCCCGCTCCGCTATGACCGGCTCCCGCTTGCCGCCGCCGGTGGCCAGTTGCAGGGTGATCGGCTCCGGATCGAGGTGGGAGTGGTGGTCGTTGATATGGAGCACGGTCAGCTCGAAGGGTTGCGTTCCCCCGGTTCCGCCGGCAGGGGTGGGCTGGTCCTGTTTGCCGCCGCAACCGGCGAGGACGAGGAAGAGAACGAGGGCAACGGATGGGATGGTGATACGCATGGTCGCTCCTGGATGATGGGGGCACGGTCAGGAAAGGCATCTGTTGTCAAATCCTGCCAATATACCCCCAATCCGGGCCAAGCCCACCCGTTATTTGCCGCGGTCCGCGGTAAAACCTGCTTGAATTTTGCCGGCCCATCGGGTAGCCTTGACAAAATTTTTTTAACCTTGCCCTCTACTTACAGGCACTTTCGTGACAGAGATCCCCCAGCAGTCCAAAAAGTCCGTTATCCGCGAGAACATCGAGGCCATCCTCATCGCCGTTCTCCTGGCCCTGTTCATCCGCACCTTCATCATCCAGGCCTTCAAGATCCCCTCCGGTTCGATGCTGCCGACCCTGCAGATCGGCGACCATCTCCTGGTGAGCAAGTTCATCTACGGCATCAAGATGCCCTTCACCGGCTCCACCCTGATCCCGATCAGCGATCCCAAGCCCAACGACATCGTGGTCTTCGAGTTCCCCAAGAACCCGGAACTGGACTACATCAAACGGGTGATCGCGGTGGCGGGCGACATCGTCGAGATCCGCGACAAGAAAATCTTCATCAACGGCAAGCCCTTCGACGACCGGCACGGGGTGTTCAAGGACCCGCTGATCCATCCGGCCTCGCTCGATCCCCGCGACAACTTCGGCCCGACGACCGTGCCCGCGGGCAAGATCTTCACCATGGGCGACAACCGCGACAACTCCTTTGACGGCCGCTTCTGGGGCTTTGTCGACCTCAAGGCGATCCGGGGCAAGGCCTGGGTCATCTACTGGTCCTGGGACGTGCAGGCTCCCCTGTTCTCATTGGACCGGCTTCGTTCCATCCGCTGGAGCCGGCTTGGCGATACCGTTCATTGACCACCGGAGGCAGTATGGCAACAGGCACCACCTTTGCGCACCGCCACATCCTGGGCATGGAACAGCTCTCGCGGGAGGATATCGCCCATATCCTCGCTACCGCCGACTCGTTCAAGGAGATCTCGAACCGGTCGATCAAGAAGGTGCCGACCCTGCGCGGCCACACCATCATCAACCTCTTCTTCGAGCCCTCGACCCGCACCCGCCTCTCCTTTGAGGTCGCGGCCAAGCGGATGAGCGCCGACACCTTCAATATCAGCCCCTCGACCAGCAGCACCACCAAGGGCGAGACCCTGGCCGACACCGCCCGCAACATCTCGGCCATGCACCCGGACATCATCATCATCCGCCACTCCTGCTCCGGGGCGCCGCTGCTGCTGAGCCGCTACGTCGAGGCGGCGGTGATCAACGCCGGCGACGGCGCCCACGAGCATCCCTCCCAGGGACTGTTGGACCTGATGACGGTCAAGGAGCGCCGGTCCACCTTGAGCGGGCTCAAGATCGCCCTGATCGGCGACATCGCCCACAGCCGGGTGGCCCACTCCGACATCGTCGGTTTCACCCGCATGGGCTCCGAGGTTTTTGTCTTTGGCCCCTCCACCCTGATCCCCAAGGGCATCGACCAGTTGGGCGCCACGGTCTGCTCCTCGCTGGAAGAGGCGGTCCGCGACGCCGACGTGGTCATGACCCTGCGCATCCAGCGCGAACGGCAGAACGATCCCCTGCTGCCCTCCTTGCGCGAATACTCCCGCCATTTCGGCATCTCCCGCCAGGTTCTGTCCCTGGCCAAGCCCGACGCCCTGGTGATGCACCCCGGCCCGGTCAACCGGGGGGTGGAGCTCCCCCCCGAGGTCGCCGACGGCCCCCAATCGGTCATCCTTGAACAGGTGACCAACGGGGTGGCGGTGCGCATGGCCCTGTTGTATCTGGTCATGGGGAACTCCTAATGGCGGCCTCGTCGGACCGACTGCTGCCCCTTTTCCGCTTTGCCGAGGACCTCTGCCGATGAACACGACCTGGCGTATCAAAAACGGCCGGATCATCGATCCGGCCAACCATATCGATCAAATCGCCGACCTGCTGGTTATCGACGGCCGCATTGCCGGGCCGGAGCAATCCCTTCCCCCGGAGGTGCCGGAGATCGACGCCGCCGGCTTGTGGGTGGTGCCGGGCCTGACCGACATGCATGTCCACCTGCGCGAGCCGGGCGAGGAATACAAGGAAGACATCCTTTCAGGGGCGAGGGCCGCGGCGGCCGGCGGTTTCACCGGCGTGGCCTGCATGCCCAACACCAAGCCGGTCAACGATTGCGCCACCGTGACTGCCATGATCATGGCCCGCGCCGCCGAGGCCGCGGTCCGGGTCTATCCGGTGGGGGCAATCAGCCTGGGCAGCGAGGGCAAGCAGTTGGCGGAGTTCGGCGAGATGCGGGCGGCGGGAGCGGTCGCCGTCACCGACGACGGCCGGCCGGTGCGCGACAGCCAGTTGATGCGCCGGGCCCTGGAATATGCCTCGGACTTCGGCCTGCCCGTGATCTCGCACAGCGAGGAAGCCAGTTTAAGCACCGGGGTGATGAACGAGGGGCCGGTCTCGACCCGGCTGGGGCTCAAGGGCATCCCCACCGCCGCCGAGGCGATCATGGTCTACCGCGAGATCGCCCTGGCCGAGTTCACCGGCGCCCGGGTCCACATCGCCCATGTCAGCACCGCCATGGCGATCGACCTCCTCCGGGCGGCCAAGGCCCGGGGTGTGCGGGTGACCGCCGAAACCGCGCCCCACTACTTTACCCTCACCGACGAGGCGGTGCTCGGCTACGACACCAACACCAAGATGAATCCGCCCCTGCGCTCCGCCGTGGACCGGGAGGCGATCAAGACCGCCCTGCTCGACGGCACCCTCGACGCCATCGCCACCGACCATGCCCCCCACTCCATCCTGGAAAAGGAAGTGGAGTTCGATACCGCGGCCAACGGGATCATCGGCCTGGAGACGGCCCTACCGCTCACGCTGGCCCTGGTGCGCGACCAGGTGATCGACGCGGCCCGGCTGGTGGAACTGTTGGCGGTCAAGCCGGCGGCCATCCTCGGCCTGCCGGCCGGGACCCTGAGTTCGGGCGCGGCAGCGGACATCACCCTGATCGACCCGGAGCGCGAATTCGTCTACACCGCCGACCAGGTGGTCTCCAAGAGCCGCAACACCCCCTTCCTCGGCTGGACCCTGCGCGGCCGGGCCGTGCTCACCCTGGTGGGCGGCGCCATCCGTCACAATCTGCTCGCCTGACCGTTCAATTTCTCGCGTTCATCCCTCCACGTAGGGGGCCGGATCGACCAGTCCGGCCTCCCGGAACCCCTGTAGCCTGAGCCGGCAGGCGTCGCAGCGACCACAGGCCCGCTCGCCCACCGGATCGTAGCAACTGTGGGTGAGGCCGTAATCCACCCCCAGTTCCATCCCCTTGAGAATAATCTCTTTTTTGCTCAGATGGATGAGCGGCGCATGGCAGCGAAACGGCCGGCCGGTCGTTCCCGCCTTGGTGCCCAGGTTGGCCATCTGCTCGAAGGCCCTGAGGAATTCGGGCCGGCAGTCCGGATAGCCGCTGTAATCGATGGCGTTGATGCCGAGGAAGATATCCGAGACGCCCAAGACTTCGGCCCAGGAAAGGGCATGGGCCAGGAAGAGGATGTTGCGACCGGGGACATAGGTCACGGGGATGGCCTGCTCCATCTCGGCAAAGGGGCGATCCTTGGGCACCGGAATCTCCGTGGTCAGGGCCGAGCCGCCGATGGCGTCGAGATCGACCCGCAGCACGAGGTGGCGCACTGCCCCGTAGTGTTGGCCGATGATTCGGGCCCGTTCCAGTTCGATGGCCTGGCGCTGGCCGTATCGGAAACTGAGGCAATTGCAGGCAAAGCCCTGGGCGCGGGCCATGGCCAGCACCGTGGTCGAATCGAGGCCGCCGCTGAGCAGCACCACCGCTTGTTGTTCGTTCATGAGTAATCCTTTAGCCAGCTGGGGACAGAATTAATTCTGTCCCACAGGAAGCTTTAATGGAAAAGGGAATCTGTTGCCGGATGGTGATGACCTGGGGCCGGACCTCGGCTTGGTAGGCGAGAAAGCGCACCCCCTGACCGGCCGCCCAGGCCGCGGTTTCGGCATAGACCGGGTCGATGCCGACCGCCGGCATGCACCTGCGGGCATCGCTGCGCTGGACGCAGAACAGCACCGCCGCCCCGTATCCGGCTTCGGCCAGCCGGACCAGTTCGTGCAGATGCTTGGTGCCGCGCTGGGTGATGGCATCGGGAAACAGGGCCACCCCGTTTTCGGCCAGGGAGCAGTTCTTCACCTCCAGGTAGACCCGGCCCCGGTCGGTTTCGAGGCAAAAATCGAGCCGGCTCCGGCCGGAAACCACCACTTCGGGGGTGACGGTCCGAATGGCGCCGAAGGCAGCGATCACCCCGCTCTCCAGTCCCTCCCGCACAAGGCGATTGGTCCTGCCGGTGTGGACCCCGATCCATATCCCCCGGTCTTGCACCATCTCCAGGGTCCAGGCATATTTGCGCTTGGGCCCGTCGGAGTGGCTGATCAGCACCGGGCTGCCCGGTGCCGAGCAGCCGCGCATGGCGCCGGAATTGGGGCAATGCACGGTCAGCGTCTGGCCATCCTCCAGGAGGACGTCGGCCAGAAAACGTTGATACCGTCGCAAAAGGATGCCGGTTTGACAGGTCGGCGGCAGAAGCATGGCGGGTTCAGCGAGGGAAAAACTGGGAATACTGGGGCGTGAGGCTGGTATTTCTTGCGCAAATCATGTATTTTTGAACAGGAATGTCTATCTTCGAGGGGGACCGACAGGGAACACGTGGTCTGCGGATGCAACCGCCCGACCCTACCTCCCTCCCCGGATTTATATTGCGAGTACGCGCTGTGTTCGCAGAAATAACCTTGCCGGCCGGGAACCGGGCGCGCAAGACCGTATCTTTTCGGCATATAACAAGTTCTCCCCCATAATCCAACCACAAAGGAGCATCTCCCCATGAAACTCGGGCTCAATGGTCTTGGACGAATCGGCAAATTAACGTTGTGGAATCAGGTTTCCCGCCAATTCTTCTCGGAAATCGTCGTCAATCTGGGCAGAAACGTCGGCGGTGGCCTTGAGGACATTGCCGCCGCCATCGAAAAAGACTCCACCTACGGCCGACTCAGCCTCTATCTCCATGGCCACAAGGGGGGCCGGGTGATTGAAAACCTCAATGAGGACAAGGGGACGATGACCGTCAACGGCGTGCCGGTGACCTTTCTCCGCAAGGCCCGCAATCCCAAGGACATCGACTGGCAGGCCAATCAGGTGCGGCTGGTGGTCGATACCACCGGCGCCTTCAAGGACCCCACCGCCGACCCCAACGAGGGCAAGGGCTCGGTGCGTGGCCATCTCCAGGCCGGCGCCGAAAAGGTCATGGTCTCCGCCCCGTTCAAGATCCAGGCCAAGGGTCTGGACATGCCCGAGGATGCGGTGACCACGGTCATGGGCATCAACGACGACGACTACGATCCGGCCCGGCACAACATCATTTCCGCGGCCTCCTGCACCACCACCTGCCTGTCCTACATGATCAAACCGCTGCTCGATCATTTCGGCGCCGGCCGGATGCTGTCCGCCTCCATGGTCACGGTGCATGCGGCCACCGGCTCCCAGCAGGTGCTTGATCGCCTGCCCGCCGCCGGGGCCGCGGATCTGCGCAAGAACCGCTCCATCCTCAACAACATCATCCTGACCACCACCGGCGCGGCCAAGGCCCTGAGCCTGGTCATCCCGGAAATGAAGTCCATCGGCTTCATCGCCGAATCGGTGCGCATCCCAACCTCGACCGGCTCCCTGATCGTGCTGGTGCTCAACCTCCAGGACGAGCTCGACAACCCGATCAAACGGTCCCTGCTCAACTCGATCTACGAAGAGTATGCCAAGACCAGCCCCTACCTGGTCTATTCGGCGGAGCAGAACGTATCGTCGGACATCATCGGCATGCCCAAGGCGGCGGTGGTGATCGAGTCCACCGAGACCCATACCCGCACCGCCTCCATCCGGGTGAACCTGCAAAACCTGAAGAATTTCAAATTCGAGGCCGGCACCACCCCGCCGATCCTGGAGGTGCCGCTCACCCAGGCGGTCATTTACGGCTGGTACGACAACGAGCTGGGCAGCTACACCAACATGCTCGGCGAGTTGACGGTCTCGGTGGCTGAACGGATGGTGTGATCGTCCGGCCTTTGCGCCCCGAGGATCTGCCCGAGGTCGAGCGGATCGAGCGGCAGGCCATGCCTGCCCCTTGGAGCGAGGAGCAGTTGCGGGCGGAAATCGGGGTGGCGGGCGGCCTCGCCCTGGTAGCGACAGAAGACGAGGCCCTCTGCGGCTACGCCTTTTTCCGGACCTGCCTGCCGGAGTGCGAACTCCTGCATCTGGTGGTCGCCCCGAAATGGCGCCGTCGAGGCATGGCCGCCGCCCTGCTCGCGCAGGCGTTGGCCGGGTTGGCCGACCAAGGGAATACGGTTTGTTTTCTTGAGGTCCGGGCATCGAATGGAGCGGCCCGGCGGTTGTACGAAAAGGTTGGTTTCCTGCAAACGGGAACGCGCAAACGCTACTACAATCAACCGGTTGAGGATGCCTTGCTGCTGTCCAGGCAACTCGTCGGCGAACAGTGAGGGGATTATGAAAACACTGCGGGATCTTACGCTGGCAGGCAAGAAGGTGCTGGTGCGGGTCGATTTTAACGTCCCCATGAACGAGGCGGGGGAAATTACCGACGACCTGCGTATCCGCACCGTCCTACCGACCCTCCGGCATCTGCTGGAACACCAGGCACGGGTCATCCTCTGCACCCACATGGGGCGGCCCAAGGGACAGCGGGTGGAAAAATACTCGCTGGCCCCGGTGGCGGCCCATGCGGCCAAGCTCCTCGGCCGACCGGTACCGCTGGCACCCGACTGCATCGGGCCGGAGGTGGCTGCCGCCGTCGGCGCCCTCAAAGAAGGCGAGATCCTCATGCTGGAGAATCTGCGCTATCATCCCGAGGAAGAGAAGAACGATCCCGAGTTCTCCCGCCAACTGGCCGCGCTGGCCGATGTCTACGTCAACGACGCCTTTGCCGTGTCCCACCGCGCCCACGCATCAGTGGACGGGGTCACCAAGCACGTCAGGGAGAAGGCGGCCGGCTTTCTTCTCCAACAGGAGATGGAGTATTTTCATCGGTCCATCGACAACCCGCAGCGGCCGCTGGTGGCCATTGTCGGCGGAGCCAAGGTCTCGGGCAAGCTCGAAGCCCTGCGCAACATGCTGGAGCGGGTCGACAAGATGATCATCGGCGGGGCCATGGCCAATACCTTCCTTAAAAGCCAGGGGTACGAAGTGGGCGCCTCCAAGGTCGAGGACGACCTGCTGGAGACGGCCGCCGAGCTGCTGCGGAGCGCCAAGGAGAAGCAGATCAAAATCTACCTGCCGGTCGATGTGATCGTTGCCGACCGGTTTGCTCCGGATGCGGTCTGCAAACAGGTCACCGTTCAAGATATCCCCGGGAACTGGATGGCACTGGATATCGGCCCAGCCTCGGTCATCTGCTTCAACGAGGTGTTGGCCGATGCCAAGACCATCGTCTGGAACGGTCCCATGGGCGCCTTCGAGATGGCCCCCTTTGCCCGCGGCACCATGGCCCTGGCCCACACGGTGGCGACCTCCCACGCCCTGAGCGTCACCGGCGGCGGCGATTCCAATGCCGCCATCACCCTGTCCGGCGAGGCCGACAACATTTCCTACATGTCCACGGGCGGCGGCGCCTTCCTCGAACTGATGGAAGGCAAGGTGCTGCCGGGTATTCAGGCTCTAGATTGATTGTTACCAAACCAAAAGCGAGGTGAGCCATGACGTTAGAGAACGAAAATCTATTGGTGGAAGTCAATCTTAACGCGCAAATTAGAATTGGGGGTCTGCTCAAGGCCTGGCGCTGGTGGATTCTGGTAATGGCGACGTCCATAACGGTTATCATCCCGTTTACCACGCAAATCTCGTTCGTGCGGCCTTAACGAGCAGGAGGCTGTGATGCAACGACGCCCTTTCATTGCCGGAAACTGGAAAATGCATCTGACCCTCGCCGAAGCCGTGCGGCTCGCGCAAGCCGTGGCCGCCGCTGCTGGTAGCCCGGACCGCGATGTCATGGTGGCCCCCCCTTTCACCGCACTGGCCGCGGTTTGTGGTGCAGTCAAGGGCAGCCCCCTGTTGGTCGGCGCGCAAAATATCGCCTGGGAAAAGGAAGGGGCCTTCACCGGCGAGATTTCGTCGGCCATGCTGGCGGACCTGGGGGTCGGTCTGGCCCTGGTCGGTCATTCCGAACGGCGGCAGCTCTTCGGCGAGGACGATGTCATGATCAACCGCCGCCTGCACGGGGCTCTGAACGGCGGCATCCAACCCGTCCTCTGCATCGGCGAAACCCTGGAACAACGGGAAGCCGACCGCACCTTCTCGGTCTTGGAGCAACAGATGCGACAAGGACTGCAAGGGGTATCCGGAGAACAGATGGCACGGGTCGTGCTCGCCTACGAGCCGGTCTGGGCCATCGGGACCGGGAAAACCGCCACCGCCGAACAGGCCCAGGAGGTGCATGGCTTCCTGCGCCAATTACTCTCAGCCCTGTTCGAAAAATTTATTGCCGACACTACCAGAATACTGTATGGTGGCTCGGTTAAACCTGACAATATCGATAGCTTGATGGCGCAACCGGATATCGACGGTGCGCTTGTCGGCGGCGCTGCACTGAAAGCCGAATCTTTTGACCGGATCGTTCGATTTAGATGACAACCTTACTTATCGTCGTTCATACCATTGTTTGCCTGTTTCTGATCTGCATCGTCCTGCTGCAGCACGGAAAGGGTGCGGACATCGGCGCAACGTTCGGCGGTTCGAGCCAATCGCTGTTCGGCACCGAGGGGCCCCTGCCACTCCTGAACAAGATCACGACCCTGGCCGCCATTGTCTTCATGGGCACCTCGATCACCTTGGCCTATATGTCGGCCCACAAGAGTTCGGGCTCGGTGATGAGCGAGGTCAAGGTGCAAGAGCAGCAAGCACCGGCGCAACAGGCACCGCTTACCGTGCCGATGCCCGCCGCTCAACCGACGACAAAAGAGGCCCCGAAGGGGGCAGCGGAGCAGCCGGCAAAGAAATAAGAATACAAAAATACTGCCGAAGTGGTGGAATTGGTAGACACGCTATCTTGAGGGGGTAGTGGCCCACGGTCGTGCGAGTTCGAGTCTCGCCTTCGGCACCAAATCAATGAAGGGCTAAATTGCTTAGACATAAGCGATTTAGCCCTTCTTGTTTTTAAGGGCAAATTGAACTATAGTAGCCGTCCACTAACAGGAAATCGCGTCGTTTTGCCTCAGGTGCGAACAAAAATTGGTCAACATCATTGCAAGACACGCTCTTTTTTCAGGAGAAAGCAGTATGAAAAAAGAAGGCCTCTTCTTCATGTATACAACCATTGCCATTGCGTTAGCGGGTTGCGGCACGGCCACAATTAATCCCAACTACAGTTCCGCCAATCCCGAGTTGATGTTCATCGGCGGCGAGGCTCCTACCGGAAAGGCCCCCGAGACACTCAATCTCGGTTCCTACTGCCTCAGCGTGACCGAAAAATGGAAGATAGACGGGAAAACTCCGGATGGCCAGACGATCTGGACGAAGGATAGTTTTCGCAAGGTCGTCCCTTGCCGGTAAGGGCTGAACAGGGTTTCAATCGAAAAAAGGGCGACAAGCATGAACGCAGCACATATCACTCTCGGTTACTCGATGATCGCCCTGTTGTGCTGTCATGACAGTGCGCTGGCACAGCATCAACGGAAGATTGTCCTGACCGAAAATCAATTTAAAGAATCGTTTCTGGAGAAAGTCACTGTTTCGGGAGGTATTCGGGCCGGCTTCATGTACCAAAGCCCATTGGATCATGTTGATGTTCATCAACTCTACATTTATCTGCATCGCGATCTCGAAGAGCAAGACGCCATGCTGTGCGTGAATATGGTCAGCCGCGATGGCCGTTACGCTGCCTCCTGGCAATATGGGATTGGCAAGCAGCCGGCCGGAACGATCAATGTCGACCTGCCCTCGAAATATCAGGAGCAAATTTCGAGCTATTCCCCTGATGCCCTGGTGGTTCTCGCCGCAGTTACCAAGCAGAATTGCTCTTCTCAGGACATGAAATATATTCCTGCCAGTTGGGGCGAGGTCCATCATTCAGACTATATCCTCTATGTCAACTCGGGCAATACAGATACGGTTATTGGCATACCAGGGCACACGGAACGTATACCCTGCGCAAAAATTGCCGCGGAAAGCACGATTGCCTATGACACGCGGTGCATCATCGGCAAGGAGGTTCTCAGCGAGCCCCAAAGCATATTCCTCGTCCGCAATAATTTTGGCAACAGATTGCCGAATGTCGAGTTTCCTGTGAGATAAAGGTGTGATCGTCAAACCCTGCAAGACGGCGTTCTCGGTCATCCGGAACATTGTTCTCGCCGCCGTCCTCCACGAACCGGAAAACAGAAAATTTTCTGTCATCTCAGAGCGTTATCCGCGTGTTGTCAACTTCATCGCCGCCTTATTCTGCATCTATTTAGCTTTCTTATTCTTCTTGATCACGAAAATTATCATCAATACAACAACGATCGGATCATTCATCCTTACAGCCAGGACAGAACGAATAGAATATCAGCCTGAAAGTATTGCTCCTCCTCGAATAGCATTTCATAATGCGACCTTTTATTGGGATGAATTGAGCACCGAAAAATTTGATCCGCTCGCCCCATCGTCTACCGAGTCAAAATCACTGGCTATCAAAGGAAGCGGTTCTGTCCAGATACAAGGAAAGTCGAACATCATTTTTTCAAGAATAGGCCACGGTTCTTTACACATCCAAATAAAGAGTTCAAACCCGATCATTGTTTACAATGAACAAGAGGAACCCATAGAAACCTTGCCTTCCGCAGTCAATTTAGTGCTGAAAGATCTCTCCTCTTTATCAAGGCAAGGCATATCGTGGAAATACAACCTTGACGGCCCATTGATTGTGGGACGGGTGCCGACCTATGGTGTTCAGGAATTAAGCGGCTTATTACTTGAAGGTGAAATTCAGATGATTGCCAGACAACTCTTATCTGAAAATCATTACAAAGTTGACCCCTACAAACTGCAACTGGGAGACGAGATTCAGTTCTTGCCCGATAATCCCAAAACGAGCGGGCTGGTAACTTTTGATTCCGATCGCGGCTTGAAAGTCGTTGCCATTGTCGAGGCCAAGTCGGCAACGGTGAAAAAATTCAGGACGACCAATATTCTGATCCAGAACAATTTGTGGTCAAAACTGGGAAAGGACGAAGAACTCGTCATTACCTGGGCCGTATTGTTAACTGTCCCTGGCATGCTCGTCTTTATTTCACGATTACTCTCATTCCACGCCCAAATGTATTCGAAGAAATGAACAATTGTATATATCGATATATTCATATCGCCATCATATTATTCTCCTGCACCGTCTCTCTTTTCATTGCCCCGCCTGCAATGGCTTCTGATGTCTATATCAAGACTGATGACAATGAGATCGGCCAGGGAATCTTTCGCCAGCGCGGAACGGAATGCCTCGTCATTACCCCGTTGCATGTAATTGATAACGCTTTTAAAATTGATGTGACCCTTGCAGACAAGCGGAAATTCGCCGCAGAAATGATCGAGTCTTTCCCCGGCGATATCAGCGTCCTCCGGATCATGCCCAATGATTCGATCTCCTGCAAAAACAGCAAGTTTCTCAACGACACCCAGGTCGATACCCTTCTGGACGTCGAGAAGCACGGTGAGTTGCGCACCATGCTTGCGGACGGAAGCATCCGCATTATTGCCGTCAATATTGTCGGTTATGACAAATTTCGAAATATTCATGTGACACCACAGGACACCTCCGCAAATTTCACTAAAGGTGAAAGCGGCAGCCCGCTCTACATCGCCGGCCATTTTTCCGGCATCCTCCTTTCCGTCAACAACAATGTCGGCAATATAATAAGAAGCGATGCTCTGTCACAGACCGTCTCACTCTTTTTCAATGATAAATCGAAAAATACGACTCCAAATATTCACCCGAAGAAGAGTGATGCAACTGTTGATCAACCTGTAAGAAAACAGATGGCGGCGAATGAGCAGGAGTTCAGTGGTGTCATTGCCAAAAGTGCGGTAGTTGAACACAAAATCAAGTTGGAAGGGAATAGTCCGGTTCGCCTGAGCTTTCTTCCGACAGGCGATAATGAACATTTTAATATCGAAATCCTGGATTCAGCGAGAAGGATCGTTTTTCAAAATAGGAATAACCCGTTCAGCGGCGCAGATTCCGTGAAGATCCCCTTTACCCCGCCAACGAACGATGTGTACTCCATTTTTATTGTCGGCGCCAAGGGGGAGGGAAAATATGCCTTCAAAGTGACCCCCATCACCACAAATGCGCAACTCCGTGGCGAATCCAATGCCATCCACATTGGGGGCAGCGCTGTGCACGGGATCATCGCCCACGGTGCAGTGGCTGAATATCACGTTCAACTGGAAGAAAACAGTCCGATTCGACTCCATCTCCCTGCCACTGACGATCAGGTGCGGTACAGTTTGGATGTTGTTGACGCTGCGGGCAAGTCTGTGTATCGAGATCCGAGCAAACAGTACAGCGCCACCGATTCCGTAGCCACCCCCTTCACCCCGCCCAAGAATGGCAGCTATTCGATCCGCATCAAAGGCACTGAAGGTGAAGGCGCGTATTCGCTGCAACTCCTGCCGATTGCCAGCAACGCCCAATTGCGGGGCGAGGCGAACGTTCTCCTCATCGGCGAGACGGCGGCGGAGGGGAGCATTGCCCAAGGGGCCGTCGCTGAATATCGCCTGCAACTTGAGGCGGTGCGGCCTGTTCGTTTTCATTTCTCCGCTTCCGGAGATCCGGGCAAATATACGGTGGAGGTCATCGATTCAACCGGTGTCGCTGTGTATTTGAATCCATCAAAACGGTACAATGGGACGGAAACATTCGCCATCCCATTCACCGCCCCGAAAACAGACACCTATGTCCTGCGCATCTTGGGGATGGAGGGCGAATGCCGGTATTCGGTCAACGTCCAGAATGGGGCCCACAAATAACGGCCGGCACCGATCGCTGTGACGATGGCTGCTGCTCAGCCATTGGGCAGAGCCTGAACAGCTTCACGGCGCAAATCAGAAAGAAATGAGGGAGACCGATGCCAGCGCACAGGACACATGATGTCGAGAAAATCGGCATATGCGGGTCGCATGCCAAGATCGCCATCGCCTTGGCATTTGAATCGGTATCCGCCGGTTTTCCTTCTCCCGCAGAAGATTACATTGAAAAAACGCTCGACCTCAACGATCTGCTTGTCACCAATCCCCCCGCCACCTTTTTTGTGAAGGTGACCGGAACATCCATGATCGATGCGGGCATCCATCCGGGAGATATCTTGTCGGTTGACCGGTCCAAAGAGGCCCGCCACGGCGATATCGTCATCGTCATGCTCAATGGCGAGATGACCGTCAAAGAACTTGCCACCGTCCCCACACTCCGGCTGATCCCCCACAACAGCGCCTACCAGCCGATCATCTTGCACGACCATGACGAGTTCGAGATGATCGGCAAGGTAACCGGATTGGTACGGCAATTCAAATAACGATGTTCGCCCTGGTCGACTGCAACAATTTTTACGCATCCTGCGAAAAGCTCTTCCGTCCCGACCTCAGCAACAAGCCGGTTGTTGTCCTGTCCAACAACGACGGCTGCGTGGTGGCCCGTTCCGCAGAAGCAAAGGCCCTCGGCATCCCGATAGGGATTCCGGCCTTCCGGATCAAAGAGGCCATAGCCCGCCACGGTATCGAGGTCTTCTCCTCGAACTATGCCCTTTATGCGGACATCTCCCAGCGGGTGATGGGTATCCTCGCTGAGCTTGCCCCGAGAGTGGAAGTCTATTCCATTGACGAGGCCTTCTTGGATCTTGGCGGCATTGCCGATCCGGTGGAGTTTGGCCGGCATATTCGGTCAACTGTCAGGCAATGGACGGGGATAACGGTCGCCATCGGCATGGCCCGGACAAAGACCTTGGCAAAACTGGCAAATCACGCCGCCAAGAGATTTGCCGCCACCAGCGGAGTGGTCGATCTGACCGACAAGGAACGGCAACGGCGCTTGATGAGGATCACCCCGGTGGCGGAGGTGTGGGGTGTCGGCAGGAGGCTCTCCCGCAAGCTGCGCCTGCTGGGCATAGAAACCGCGCTTGACCTCAGCCTGCGGGATAACGCCGAAATTCGCCGGCGCTTCGATGTCGTCCTTGCCCGCACGGCGATGGAGCTCAACGGAATTTCGTGCCTCAAGCTGGACGAGGCGCCCTCGCCTAAACAACAGATCATCTCGTCGCGTTCTTTCGGCGAAAGGATAACCAGCTCAACCGCCATGCGGCAGGCTGTCTGTGCCTATACCGCCACGGCCTGCGAGAAGCTGCGCCGGGAAAAACAGTATGCGAAAAGCATGAGTGTTTTTATTCGCACCAGCCCCCACAGCACCAAGCCCTTCTATGCCCATGCCGCCCACGGCAGGTTGCCGGCCCCCAGCAGCGACACCAGAGACTTCCAGCACTTAGCCGGCAGACTCCTTGCTTCCCTGTGGAAAGACGGTTTTGAATATGTCAAAGCCGGGGTGATGCTGCATGATCTTTGCCCTCTGGCACCACTCCAGCTTTCCTTGCTGGGCAGACAGGGGCTCAAGAGGAACGATGCGCTGATGGCGGCGGTCGACAGGATCAACCGCAGTGGCCGTGGGCATGTTTTTTGGGCCAATCAAGGCATCGACCCAAGCTGGACGATGCTCAGGAATCATCTCTCGCCCGCCTACACGACCGACTGGGACGCCATCCCGTGTGTCAGATAATCAGGAAGACCGATCATCCTGATCCCCCCCGCCCCTCCGGTGACGGGGAGTGCGAGCGACATTCCTCTTGACGAAGGGCTGGCCTTTAGGTATCAAAGAAGCAAGCGTCCCTGGTGGGCGCAGATTTTTCCGTGAGACAGAACCCGAGATGAACACCCTTTCCCGCATCGCCGACATTTTTATCACCCTGGCACTCCTGGTCGTGAGTGTGGTGGTCGTGGTGCGTCAAGCCATCGGGGCGTCGTAGCGGGAAAAATCCAGACTGGAGATCACAACCCCTGCCGGCGCCCGCCGGCAGGGGTTTTTTTTTGCCCAACTCGACACCACCACAAGGAGGACCAGACCATGCCCAGACTCAACGGCGCCCAGATCATCATCCAGCAGTTGGAACGACACGGTATCCGGGTCGTGACCGGCATTCCCGGCGGGGCCAACCTGCCCCTCTACCACGCCCTGGCCGAAAGCACGACCATCCGCCACGTCCTTGCCCGCCACGAGCAGGGCGCGGGCTTCATCGCCCAGGGCATGGCCCGATCCAGCGGCCGGCCGGCGGTCTGTTTCGCCACCTCCGGCCCCGGCGCCACCAACATCCTCACCGCCCTGGCCGATGCCTATCTCGACTCGACCCCGCTGGTGTGCATCACCGGCCAGGTCCCCCGCTCCCTGCTCGGCACCGACGCTTTCCAGGAGGTCGACACCTACGGCATGTCCATGCCGATCACCAAGCACAACTATCTGGTGCGCTCGGCGGCCGAGTTGCTGACCATTGTGCCCAAGGCCTTTCGCCTGGCCGGGGCCGGCCGGCCCGGCCCGGTGCTGATCGACGTGCCCAAGGATGTCCAGACCGAGATGGTCGAGTTCGAATCCTGGCCCGAACCCTGCCCGCTGCCGGACCATCAGGCCGGGGACGACACGGCCATCGCGCAGGCGGCAACGATGATCAACCAGGCGGCCCGACCGATCCTCTACCTGGGCGGCGGGGTCGTCCATGCCGGGGCTACGACCGAGGCCAGGCGTTTGGCGGAACAGGGCGCCATCCCCACGGTCATGACCCTGATGGGACTGGGCCTCCTGCCCTCGGACCACCCCCTGTCGCTGGGCATGCTCGGCATGCATGCCTGCCGGGCCACCAACCTGGCCATGGAGGAGTGCGACCTGCTGATCGCCGCCGGGGTCCGCTTCGACGACCGGGCCACTGGCCGGATCAGTGGCTTCTGCCCCCAGGCCAAGGTCATCCATGTCGACATCGACGCCAGCGAGATCAACAAACTGCGCCCGGCCGACGCCGGCATCACCGGCGACGCCCGCCAGGCCTTTGCCGGTCTCCTGCCGCTGGTCCGCGGGCGGGACCGCCGCGCCTGGACCGGCCGTATCCGTCAGTTGCAACAGGATTTCCCCCGTTTCCAGGCCCGTGATTTCGCACCGGGCCGGCCCTTCCACCTCATCCGGCGGGTGGCCGAACTGGCCGGGCCGGAAGCCCTGATCAGCACCGATGTCGGCAAGCATCAGATGTGGGTGGCCCAGGCCTATCCCTTCACCGCGCCGCGCCAACTGCTCACCTCCGGCGGCCTGGGCACCATGGGCTTCGGCCTGCCGGCGGCCATCGGCGCCTCCCTGGCTCATCCCGGCCGGCCGGTGGTCTGTTTCAGCGGCGACGGCAGCCTGCAGATGAACATCCAGGAACTGGCCACCGCAGTCGAGCAGCAGACCCCGGTCAAGATCGTGGTGCTCAACAACCAGAGCCTCGGCCTGGTCCGGCAACAGCAGCGCCTCTTCTACGACGGCCACTACTTTGCCTCCTCCTACGGGATTCGGGTCGATTTTGCCGCCATTGCCCGGGGTTTCGGCATGGAGGCCGTGGATCTCAATGGCGCCGCCGACCCGGACGCGCTTTTGCAACAGGCCATGGCCGCACCCGGCCCCTGCCTGATCAACATCCCCATCGACATCGAGGAAGAAGTCACCCCCATGGTGCCGCCGGGCGCCGCCAACACCACCATGATAGGAGACGACCATGGCCGCAACTGACCCCATCCCCCCTTCGGCATCCCAACCCGCCACCATCCTCCGGCTGACGGTCAACAACCATCCCGGCGTCATGCTCCAGATCTGCGGCCTCTTCGCCCGGCGCGCCTTCAATCTGGAAGGGATCTTCTGTACCGCCATCGGCCGGGGCGAGACCAGCCGGATCTGGCTCAAGGTCGATGCCACCGACAAGCTCGAACAGGTGGTCAAGCAACTGACCAAACTGGAGGATGTGCTCGCGGTCGAGGAGCGGGCCGACGTCCGCGACCGGATCAAGGAAATGGAGACGATGATGGCTCGCATCGGCTGATGGTCGGTGCCGGTAACGCGCCACAGAGGTTGACAAATCCGTCAATCGGGGCTACAAAACAACAAAGAAACAACGCATCCGCAACGCCTCTTCAACAAGGTAGATACATGCAACAACATGTCGCGGCAGCGGCGGCGATGAACCCAGTTCATTGGCGTCCGGTTGCTTAAATAACCCACAGCAGACCCGAAACCGCGCCATGGACTGGAACTCCGGTCCATGGCGTTTTTTTTTAGCCTGGACCCGACGGTTCAGGCTTTTTTTATCTGCCTGGATTGAAAAATCCCGAGAACCCCTGTCCCTGGCTTCGAACCACTCTCACAGGAGACGACCATGAACAACGACGTGACCATCCGCTTTGCCGAACGCATGCACCAACTGCCGCCCTACCTCTTCGGCATGATCAACAAAATCAAGATGGAAAAACGGTGGCAAGGCATCGACGTCATCGATCTCGGCATGGGCAATCCCATGGACCCGACCCCGAGCAAGGTGACCGAGAAACTCTGCGAGGTGGCGGTCGACCCCAAGACCCATCGCTACCCGGTGGCCGGCGGCATGAAGAACCTCAAGCGGGAGATCGCGCTCTACTACCAGCGTAAATATGACGTTGAATTAAATGGCGAGGACGACGTCATCTGCACCATCGGCTCCAAGGAAGGCATCTCCCACCTCTGCCTGGCCCTGCTCGGACCGGGCGACACCGTGCTGGTGCCCTCGCCCTTTTTCCCCATCCACGTCTACGCGGCGGTCATCGCCGGGGCCAGCGTCCTGCGCTTTCCGCTGGGTTCGGAGGAGGCCTTCCTGGGATGTGCTCTGCGAGGGCTTGGTCCGCATGGGGTGGGAGGTGGAGAAGCCCAAGGCCGGCATGTTTGTCTGGGTGCAGATTCCCGAACCGTATGTCCGGATGGGCTCGGTCCGGTTTTCCATCGAGATGATGAACCGGGCCAATGTGGCGGTGGCGCCGGGCGCCGGCTTCGGCGAGGAGGGCGACGGTTATCTCCGCCTGGCCCTGGTCGAGAACGAAAACCGCATCCGCCAGGCCTTGAAACAGATGAAGCGGGCCCTGGTGGAAATCGAGCAGGAGGTCAAGGCCGGCATCTTCACGCTTGCGCCGGAAGAAACCAAGGCCTGAGAGAAAACGCTCCGGAACGGCTCCGGATTCCCCGGAAAACGTGGCCGTTCCGATTTCTTTCTACTTCATCTTTTGAGGAGTGCCCGCCAACGGCGGATATTCTCCTCGTTCAACTCCTGCTCCTCCTTCTCATTGAGCATCCGCCCCAGAGGCTGCATGCCGGCGGGGTCATCGATGGTACCAAACACCATGTTGGCCCCGGTGTGCAGCCAGGCACCTCGGAAAGGAAAAATGCGGCATGCCGACAGAGTCCCTACCGCGTCCTGCTGCGGCAGTGACTGGTCAAGGATGAAATATTCCTCCCCGCGGATGACGTCCAGGGCAACAAAACCACCGGCCGGATGCACCTCTCTGACCCAGAAGACCGAAAATCGCGCCTGAACCATCCCCTCCAGCAGTGACTGCTCGTCGCTGCCCCGGGGGTAGCGTTTGCGGTTCAGCATCTGCCGGACCAGGGTGATCCCCCGGGGCCGGTGCATGTAGATCAGGTAATCCTGGAATATTTCCGCCTCCAGCTCATGCTCGAAGACGACGCCGAGCTTGCCGCCCTGTTTGCTGAGCATGCCCAGCCGCCTGGCGCAGGCCTTGATCGTCTCCTTGCCGGCCAGCCTGGCGATACTCGAATGCAGGCTGGGCATCAGCGGCCAAAGCCGTTGGTAGTCGGCGGTCAATGCTTCAATGTTTTCGGCAAAAACAGATTGTTGCTCCACAGCATGCCCTCCGGTGCAGACGGTTCTCTTGGGTGCGCCATTGCCATGCGCCACGAGCAGGAATAGGCTGTCACCCCTGCCGGTCTCGCCAGGCAACGGCATCGCCCCTGCCCGGCCGGGGCCAAAATACCATATCTGCCAGCGTTGTCCACCCCTCTCCCCGAAGTCACTGCGGTCTCTTCCCCGTATGGGCCCTACCGGCCGCAGGAAATGCGGTGGACAATCGGGGGAAAGCCGACTATGGTTCGAGGAGTCGCGATCGCCATACGATTCTTTTTTCCCGAACATTCGAGTTCATGGCCCACAACGCCTCTGTTTCCCGCTACACCAAGGGCGAGGAAGTCGCCAACAGCATCACCCATGGCCTGGGTATGGTCCTGGCGCTCGCCGGCCTGGTGGTGCTCATCGTCTTTGCCGCCCTGTACGGCAACGCCTGGCATATCGTCGCCTGTTCGATCTTCGGCGCCGCCCTGACCCTGCTGTACCTGGCCTCGACCCTGTACCACGCCATTTCGCATCCGGGCGCCAAAGCCATCCTCCGCATCCTCGACCATTCGGCCATCCTGGTCTTGATTGCCGGCACCTACACCCCGTTCACCCTGGTCAACCTGCGCGGCCCCTGGGGCTGGAGCCTGTTCGGGACGATCTGGGGATTGGCGGCGGCGGGCATCCTGATCGAAACCACAACGCTCAGACGGTTTCGGCGCGGGCTGATCGCGCTCTATGTGATCATGGGCTGGGCGGTGGTGGCCGCGGTCAAGCCGATGCTGGCCAATGTGGGCAGCGGCGGCCTCTGGCTGCTGCTCGCCGGTGGCCTCGCCTATACCGGCGGGATTGTGTTCTACCTCTGGCAACGACTCCCCTACAACCACGCCATCTGGCACCTGTTCGTCCTGGCCGGCAGCACGCTGCATTATTTCGCCATCCTGCTGTATGTCATCCCCCTGGCGAACGGCGCGGGGTGAGATGAGCCACCGTGTTGTGCCTCCGACTCCAACTATGCGCTCCGGTCTGCTCTTGTGCTGACCGCGCCCTCCTTCCCGGTTTATCCAACGGCTCGCCATGACCAACGAACACAATTTCCTCAAGGTACTCAAAAAGTATATCGAATCGGAACGGTTCTCCCTGCCGATTTTCGATCCTGTTTCCCTGCGGATCCAGCAGGAATTGATCAAAAAAGAGCCCAATCTGCGCACCATTGAAAAACTCGTCAGCGGCGATCAATCCCTTTCCAGCAACCTGATTAAGGTCGCCAATTCCTCGATGTACCGGGGGTTGGTGCCCACGACCACGGTCAAATCGGCCCTGATCAGACTGGGCATGTCGGAAGTCTTCCGGATTGTCCTTGCCGGTGTCAGTCAACGATCATTCACCGCCCACGACCGCCAGGTCGACACCATCATGAAAAAGCTCTGGCAGCATTCCATGGGATGCGCCTTTGCCGCCGGCATGCTCTCCAACAGTCTCGATTTCGGGGTCTTGCAACACGAGGCCTTTTCCGCCGGCCTGTTGCACGATGTCGGCAAGCTGCTCATCCTCAAGGTGATCGCCGAAAAAAAACGGAAGAACCGAGCCCTTGCCGTTCCCGACTCCCTGCTGCTCGGGGCCATGGATCTCCTGCATGCAGAGCAGGGGCACCTGCTGTTGCAACAGATCCAGATGCCGGAGATCTTTGCCATCGTCGCCCGGGACCATCATCTGCCGGAATTCGACCCCCACAATTACATCCTCGTGCTCGTGCGCATGGCCAACCATATCTGCCATCAGATGGGCATCGGTCTCAAGCACGAGCCCTCCCTCGACCTCCTGGCGATGGCGGAGGCCATCCAGATCAGACTGTCCCCATCCGAACTGGAAAAGGTGCAGGACTTTCTCACCACCACCTCCGGACTTTTTGCCTGATTCGGCGTCGGCTTTAAAGATCTGGAACAATTTTTCGATGGGAAGCGCATGGATGTCCGGCGGGTTGGGCGTTCTTTATATCGAAGTGAAGGGATATGGGACGCAGTACCTGATCGTTACCAGCGATACCCGGGTAACGGCCGAGGCCAAATTGGTCGATTTGCGCAGTGGTCAGTTATTGTGGCAGGGCAGCGCCACGGCCTCGACCGCAGAACAGCAGTCCAATTCCAATGGCGGGATCATTGGCCTGTTGGCCCAGGCCATTGTCGAGCAAATTGCCAATACGGTGACGGAACGAGGGCACGACATCGCCGCGATCACCAGTGTCCGCCTGCTTTCGGCAGGTTCTCCGAACGGTATCTTGCATGGTCCCCGGTCACCGCTCTATGGCAAGCAGCAGCTGTAGCATGCCGTAACGAAAAGAGAATTACGATGGTTCCCACGCTCCAGCGTGGGAATCGGTCAAGCGACGCTCCGGCGTCTCGCCATCCGGACGCGGGAGCGTCCCAGGCTGCGTGCCAACGCTGGAGCGTTGGCACGATCAACAACATGATCAAAAAAGGCGATTTCAAGTCCCGCTTGAAATCGCCTGTGCCTTCCCGACCCCAGCGTCCCGAACGCTGTGGTCCATCGGTTTACTCTTCTCGGCTGCCAAACGGGTGCCGTTCACCCCCGGACCACGGTGGCCACTTCCCGGGCGATGGCCAGCTCCTCGTTGGTGGGGATGACGAACACCCGCACCGTGCTGTCCGCGCTGCTGATGCAGCGGGCCTCCTTGGCGCGGAGGCTGTTCTTCTCCGGATCGAGCCGCACGCCGAAGACCTCCAGCCCCTTGAGGGATTCAGAGCGGACGATGGCGTCGTTCTCGCCGATGCCGGCGGTGAAGACGATGCCGTCCACCCGGCCGAGCACCGCCATGTAGGCGCCGATGTACTTGCGGTTGCGGTAGGTCTGGACATCCAGGGCCAGCGCGGCCCGGCTATCGCCGGCGGCGGCCGCCTGGTGGATGTCGCGCATGTCGTTCAGGCCGCACAGCCCCTTCAAGCCCGATTCCTTGTTCAGGAGGGCGTCGATACTCTCCAGATCCATTCCCTTGTTCTGCTTCAGGAAAAGGTGCAGGGCCGGGTCGACGTCGCCGGAGCGGGTCCCCATCACCAGCCCCTCCAAGGGCGTCATGCCCAGCGAGGTATCGATGCTGTGCCCGTTCTCGATCGCGGTCATGGAGCAGCCGTTGCCAAGATGGACGGTGATCAGGTTGCACTCGGTGAGCGGCTTGCCCAGCAGCCGGGCACATTCGCCGGCGACAAAGCGGTGCGAGGTGCCATGGAAACCGTAGCGCCGCACCCGGTCTTTTTCGTAGAGCTCGTAAGGAATGGCATAGAGATAGGCGCGAGGCGGCATGGTCTGATGGAAGGCGGTGTCGAACACCGCCACCTGCGGCACGGCGGGAAAGATCTCCATGGCTACCCGGATGCCGTCGAGGTTGGCCGGGTTGTGCAGGGGGGCCAGGGGAATATTGTTTTTCAGCGCCGCGATCACCGCCGGGGTGATCCGCATGGACCCCCGGAAATCCTCACCGCCGTGCACCACCCGATGGCCGATGGCGTCGATCTCCGAGGTGTGGCAAATCACCCCCTTGTCCTTGTCGGTCAGGGCCGCGATCACCAGCATCATGCCGCTGTAGTGGTCCGGGATCGGCTGTTCGATCACCGACTCCAGCTCATCGCGGGTGCCCGGAAAAGCGGTGTTTTTCAACCGCCCGCTCTCCTCACCGATCCGCTCCACCAGGCCGGCGGCGAGCACGGTTTCGGTGGCCATCTCGATCACCTGGTACTTGATCGAGGAACTCCCTGAATTAATGATAAAAAATTTCATAGTTCCGTTGTGCTCACTATTCAATGTTGCTTGGCGACCTGGGCCTGGATGGCGGTCAGGGCCACGGTATCGACGATGTCCTGCACGGTGCAGCCGCGCGACAGATCGTTGACCGGCTTGTTCAAGCCCTGGAGGACCGGGCCCATGGCCACGGCGTTGGCCGCCCGCTGGACCGCCTTGTAGGTGTTGTTGCCGGTGTTGAGATCCGGGAAGACGAAGACCGTGGCCTGCCCGGCGACCGCCGAATCGGGCGACTTGAACTTGGCCACCTCGGCATCGAAGGCGGCGTCGTACTGCAACGGCCCCTCCAAGGGGAAGTCGAGGCCGCGTTCCCGCATCATCTCCTTGGCGATGGCGGTGGCCTGGACCACTTTTTCCACGTCCTGACCCGAGCCGGAGATGCCGGTGGAGTAGCTGAGCAGGGCCACCTTGGGCTCGATATTGAAGATCTTGGCGGTCTCCGCCGAGCTGAGCGCGATCTCGGCCAACTGGCGGGCGTCGGGGTTGGGGACCACGGCGCAGTCGCCGAAGGCCAGGACCTTGGATTGCAGACACATGATGAAGATCGAAGAGACCACCGACACGCCGGGCTTGGTCTTGATGAACTCGAAGGCCGGTCGGATGGTCTGGGCGGTGGTGGTGACCGAACCGGAGACCATGCCGTCGGCCAGCCCCTTGTGCACCATCATGGTGCCGAAATAGGTCGGGTCGGACATCCGGTCCCGGGCCACATCCATGACGATGCCCCGTTGCTTGCGGATATCGAAATAGGTCTGGACGAAATCGTTGTAGTATTCCGACTTGACCGGGTCGATGATCTGAACGCCCTCGATGTTGAGGTTGAGCTTGGAGGCCTTGGCCCGGATCTCGTCGGCCTTGCCCAGCAGGGTGATCTCGGCGATCCCCCGGCGGAGGATAATGTCGGTGGCGTTGAGGATGCGTTCGCCCAACCCCTCGGGCAGGACGATGTGCTGCTTGTCGCGGGAGGCCTTCTCCACCAGAGAGTATTCGAACATGCGGGGGGTGATCTTGGTGGAACGCTGGGAGACGACCCGCTTGGTCAGCTCGGGCACGCTGACGTACTTGCCGAACCAGCCCAGGGCGGTGGCGATGCGCTTGGTGTCGGTGGGTTCGATCCGGCCGTAGAGTTCGTTGACGCTCTGGACCGTGTCGAAGGTGTGCGATTCGACGAAGAGCACCGGCACCGGAATCCCGGTCCAACCCTGGATCAGCCGCTGGACGCTGGGGCTGACCTCGATGCCGCCGGTGATGAGGATGCCGGAGATATTGGGATAGGCCGAGGAGATCCGGCTGGCGAGGCTGGCAATGATGATGTCGGAACGGTCGCCGGGGGTGATGATCAGGCTACCCTCCTTGATGTATTCGAGGAAGTTGCTGATCTGCATCGCCGCCACCAGGTAGTTGTCCACCAGGTTGAGCATGGAGGGCTTGCCGTACAACACCTCGGCCCCCAGCCAGCGCTTGACGTCGTCGATAGTCGGATTGCCCAGGGCCCGGTTCTCCGGGATGACATAGACGGGAAAGGGACGGCCGAACTGTTCGCGGCACTTGGCGCTGCTGGCGGTGTCGCGGAGGAAGGTCTCCGGGGCGCGGTTGATGATGCAGCCGGCGATGTCCACCCCCTTCTCCTCCAGGGTATCGATGGTGATCGCGGTATGGGTGCAGATCTCCTCGGTGGTCTTGTCCCGGCCCGAGGCGATGAGCAGCACCGGCGCGCCCAGGTTGGCGGCGATGTTGGCGTTGAGGTCCAGCTCGAAGCCCGGGTCCTTGCCCTGAAAATCGGTGCCCTCGCAGAGGACGAAATCGTACTTAGATTCCAGTTGCTTGTATTTCTTCAGAATATTCTCATAGAGAATCTCCTCCTGGCCGGAGGTGATCAACTGCCGCGCCTGACTGAGGGTATAGGCGTGGGTGTCGGTGTATTCGATGTCGAGCTTGAAATATTTGAGGACCAGGTTGAGGTCGTGGTCCGTCCGGCCGAAGACATGGTCGTTGATGATCGGGCGGAAAAAGGCGATCCTGCTGATTTCCTTGAGGATCATCTGCATGGCGCCGAGGATGATGGCCGATTTGCCGCTCCGTTCCTCTGCCGCGGTCACATAGAGATTGTTTGCCATGGGCATTGCACCTCGTTTTCCCGCGCACCGGCGGGAGGGGATCAGGGGAAAAACGAACCGGTCCCCGGCCGGAACAAGGGGTGTTCCGACCGAGGACCGGCAGTCTTGGTTTGATATCAGTGTAGAACGCTTTCAGATTTCTCTCAAATCAAATCGCGAAAAAACCGGCGGCCGCTCTCGCCGCCGGGGCTGAAAACAGCAGGAGACTCAATCCTGCATTTGTTCGGCGAGCAGCTCGACCGTGTGCCGCACCCGGATGGGGGCGCCGTCCTGGTCCAGGCCGCCGCGGATCTGCATGACGCACCCCGGGCAGTCCATGGCCACCACCGGCGCGCCGGTCGCCTTGATGTTGTGCAGTTTGCGCTGCAGGATCGGAGCGGAGATCTCCGGCAGCTTGAGCGAGTAGGAACCGCCCATGCCGCAGCAGACGTCGCACTCGAACATCTCGGTGAGCTCGTAGCCGGCCTTCCGCAACAGCTCCCGCGGCGGCTGCTCGGCGTGCAGGGTCCGCTTGAGATGGCAGGAGTCGTGATAGGTGATCGGGCCCAACTGCTGGCCTTCCTTGAGGGTCAGCCGGCCCTCGTCCACCAGCTTTTTCACCAGGGTGGAGAAATCGATGGTCTTGGCGGCCAGTTGGCGGGCCTGGGACAGGTGTTTTCTTTCCCCCAGACTCTCGAAGGTGGCGATGAACTCGTGATCCAGGGCCACGGTGCAGGTCGGGCAGGCCGAGACCACGTAATCGGCCTGCTCGGCCAAGAGGGCCTGGATATTGTCGACCGCGTTGTTGGCCGCCACCTCGTAGGCGCCGTTGTAGCGGGCCGGGGCGCCGCAGCAGGTCTGGCCTTCGGGGAAAAGGACCTCGATACCGGCACGGTTGAGGATCTTGACCAGGGCCTCGCCCATCTCCGGGTAGGCGAAGTCGATCAGGCAGCCGGCGTAGAACACCGCCTTTTCCTTGAGATGCTTCGGCTGGGCGATGGTCTTGAAGACATCGCGGAAGGGCTTGGCGGCAATGGCCGGCAGGCTGCGGCCGTCGGTGAGCTCGGCCAGGAACATCGGCAGGTGGCGGATGAACTTGGTGCCCTTGGCAAAGGGCTTGCCGGCGAGCGAGGCGGCCCGGAGCATGGTGTGGAACAGACGGCGGTTGTTGACCACCGTGTAGATCGATTTGTGCAGCACGGGGATGCCCTGGTTTTTCACCAGCCGCCGCCGGATTTCCATGATCATGGCCGGGATGTCGATCTTGGCCGGGCAGACATCCTTGCAGGCCCCGCACTGGATGCACAATCCCTGGATATATTCGGAACTCTGCAACTCATCGTACCAGGCAGTGAGGATGGTGCCGATGCCGCCGGTGTAGACCTTGCCGAAGACATGGCCGCCGACCAGGCGGAAGATCGGGCAGACGTTGAGGCAGGAGGCGCAACGGATGCACTGCATCGCCTCCTTGAACATCGGGTCGGCCGCCATCTCACTGCGGTGGTTGTCCATGAGGATGATGTGCAGATCCTTCATCGAGCCGTCGCTGTTGGGGGTCGGGCCGGAGATGATCGAGACGTAGCTGGTCAACAACTGGGCGGTGGCGCTGCGGGGCAGGGCCTTGAGAATGGGGGCGATGTCGCTGAACTTGGCCACCAGTTTCTCGATGCCCACCAGGGCGATATGGATCTTGGGCAGCGAGGTCACCAGGCGGGCGTTGCCCTCGTTGGTCACCAGGGCGATGGAGCCGGTCTCGGCCACGGCGATGTTGCCGCCGGAAATGCCCATGTCCGCCTTGAGGAACTTGGGCCGCATCTCGCCCCGCGCCACCTTGACCAGGCGGGGGATGTCGGCGGCCAGGCGCTCGTCGACCTCCTTGGAGAACAGGTCGGCCACCTCCTCCTTGGTCATGTGGATGGCGGGCATGACCATGTGCGATGGGGTCTGCCCGGCCAACTGGATGATCCACTCGCCGAGATCGGTCTCGTTGACCTCGATCCCCTCCTTCTCGAGGAAGGGGTTGAGATGGATCTCCTCGGTGGCCATGGACTTGGATTTAACGATCGACTTGACGCCGCCCTCCTGAGCCACCTTGAGGATGTATTCCCGGACCTTGGCCGGGTCGTTGGTGCGAAAAACCTTGATCCCCTTGGCCTCGGCGTTCTTCTGGAACAGATTGCCCAACTCTTCGAGATGAGAGGCGGCGTAGCCTTTCAATGCGGCGATCCGGCCCCGCAACTCTTCGAAATCGATCCCCTCGTAGGCCTTGGCGCGGTTGACCTTGTAGGCCTCGGAAAACTTACCCAGCGCCCCGGTGAGATTGGCGTTGTGCAGGGCGCGGTCGATGGAGTGTTTGAATTCCTGCTGCATCAGTTGGTCCCTCCCATCTGATCGATGAAAACGATAACGAGCCGCTCCGGCCCGTGAACGCCGATGGTCAATACCCGCTCGATGTCGGCGGTCCGGCTCGGGCCGGTGATCATGGCAAGATAGTTGGCCTCCTGCGGCCGCGCATCGGCCAGCCAGGCGGGCATATCGGGCCGCAGCCCGGCGGTCGCGATCAGGGCGACATGGATCGTCGGCAGGGTGGACACCAGGCGCTTGTCGACGGCGGTGGCGTCCTGGACCAGGGTGCCGGTGTCGGCCAGAGCCCAATCGACCTGACTGATGCCGACTCTCGCCGCGGCCGCCCGCTCGCGGGTCACCTCGAAATACATCCCCTTGATTGCCTCCAGTTGCGGTCGGTCGACACGGTCCAAGAACGGACAAGCGGCAAACACGCCGTACCGGCCCGCTTGCTCAGCCACGCCTTCCTCACGCAGAAATGCCACCAGAAAGGCAAGGGCCTCCTCCTCGGTCGGGAAGCGATACACCTCGGCACTGACTCCTTGGGCCCTGGTTTTGAATTGCTCGAACATTACCCCTCCCTCCTCCCGGCCTTGCATCCGGATGAAGTCTTGACTGGCCATCCCGTCGGCCTTTCCGGGGCCGCCCCAAACAGCGCTGGTCATTTTTTAAGTTGTAAAACCAAATCATGCGATAACCATATTGCACACTATCACCCTTTGTCAACATACTTTTTTCAACCACAATAAAAATATTGTTGACAAGTTTTTCGAAATGAAATAACTGGTATTACCAATTAGAGAAACGGGGAAAGAAGCGCGCTCTTTCCGCAACCTGTCAACCGCCCCGTCCCCCGGGGTTGTATGTTCACCATCCACCTGAAGGAGTCCTGTTATGCCCTGGATACAAAACTACACCCCCATCGGGGAAAGCCTCGGGATGTCGGCGCTGGTCGCCGCCGTGCCTCTGGTCGTCATCTTCATCTGCCTCGCCCTGCTGAAGATGAAGGCCCACAAGGCGGCCCTCTTGGCCGTCGCCACCGCCTTCGCCATCGCCGTCACTGTCTGGGGAATGCCTGCCAAGCTGGCCGGGCTGGCCTTTGGCCAGGGCGCGGCCTTTGGCCTCTTCCCGGTGTTCTACATCGTGCTCACCACCCTTTTTCTCTACAATATCACCGTCAAAGGCGGCCAATTCGAGATCATCCGGGCCTCGCTGGCCGGCCTCACCGCCGACCGCCGCATCCAGGCGCTCTTGATCGCCTTCTGTTTCGGCGCCTTCATTGAGGGTGCCGCCGGTTTCGGCACCCCGGTGGCCATCGCCGGCGCCACCCTGGTCGGCCTTGGCTTCCGGCCGCTCTATGCCGCCGGCGTCTGCCTGGTGGCCAACACCGCCCCGGTCGCCTTCGGCGCCATCGGTATCCCGATCGTCGCCCTGTCAGCGGTCATGGGCTACGACGATGCCGGCATGATGAAGCTTTCCGCGATGGTCGGCCATCAGTTACCCTTCCTCTCGGTCATCATCCCCTTGTATGTCATCGTGATGATGGTCGGCTTCAAGAAGGCCATGGAAGTCTTTCCGGCCATTGCAGTGTGCGGCGTCACTTTTGCCCTGGCCCAGTATGCCACCGCCAGTTTCGTTGGCCCCTATTTGCCCGATATCACCGCTTCGCTCGCGGCCATGGCCGCCCTGGTGCTGCTGCTGCGCGTTTGGCAGCCCAAGGAAAATTATGTCTTTGACCACGAAAAAGCGGCCTCCAAGGAAAGGCACGACTACACCCCCGGCCAGATCTTCCGCGCCTGGGCACCCTATCTGTTTCTCACCGTCATGGTGCTGCTCTGGGGCATCCCTTCGATCAAGACCTTTCTTGACCAGAGCAAGGTGGTCATTCCGGTCACCGGCCTGGACAACATGATCGTCAAAAAGGTCTCCACCCCTGACGCCGGTCTGCAGAAAGTCGCCGCGGTCACCGCCGAGATCGACAAACTGACCGCCACCCTGCCTAAAACCGACGAGAAACTGACCAAAACCGTTACCCTGCTCGGGGAATTGAAGACCCTAGAAAGCGGCATGGCCGCGGTTGAACAGCGGCTTGTCGGCAAGGGCGTCGTCCTGCCCGAGGAGCGGGTCACCGGTTTCGAGCCGATCGCCAAGAAGGCCGATGAATTGAAAAAACTGAGCGAAGGCCTGATCAAGGACAAGCTGGTGGAGAAGGATCAGTTCAAGGCGCTGACCAAGGCCCTGACCGACCAGTTGCCCACCAAGATTGCCGCCAAGTACAACTTCAATTTCATGTCCGCCGCCGGGACCGCCATTCTGTTCGCGGCCCTGCTCTCGGCCCTGATCTGCGGCGTCGGTTTCGGCGATGTCCTCAAGATCGCCGGCAAGACCCTCTATGACATGCGTTTCCCGGCCCTGACCGTGGCCTCGATCCTCGGCCTGGCCTATGTGATGAATGCCTCGGGCATGACCAACTGCCTTGGCCTGGCCTTTACCAAGACCGGCCACTGGTTCCCGTTCATCGCCCCGATCCTTGGCTGGCTCGGCGTCTTTCTCACCGGTTCCGACACCTCGAGCAACGTCCTCTTCGGTGGTTTGCAGAAGGCCACGGCCGAGCAGTTGGGCATCAGTCCGATTCTCACCGGTGCGGCCAACACCAGCGGCGGCGTCATGGGCAAGATGATTTCGCCCCAATCCCTGGCGGTCGCCACCGCCGCCTGCGGCATGGTCGGCGAGGAGGGCAACCTGTTCCGCTTCACCTTGAAGCACTCGCTTTTCCTCACCTTCCTGGTCTGCGTGATGGTCTACCTCCAGGCCTACCACCTGCAGTGGATGATCCCGTAACCACCCCTTCCGTCTCTCTTCTCCAGGAGTCATCCGGGCGCTCCCCCTGCCCGGTTGATGCGCCCCCCTGGAGAGGAGGACGAATGCCACTCCGGGCGACCCGCCTTGGGCCACCCTGGGTTCTCCTTGTGCTGGGGACGCTTGCGCGTCCCCTTTTTTGTCGACCGCAAACGATGCCCCTTTCCCGCCGAATCAGACTGGACCCTTGCCCCGCCGCATGACAACCAGTTGCATTTCCACAGATTCTGAGGTAGAAAATGTGCGTTCTGTCCCGATTGTCCTCTTTTGTTAGGAAGGCCATGCGATTCAAACCGATCAAACCCAAGAAAGTTTCCAGTCAGATTGCCGACCAGATCCGGGAATCGATCCTGTCCGGCGATTTCGCCCCCGGCGACAAGTTGCCGCCGGAACGCGAACTGGCGGAAATGTTCGGCGTCTCGCGGCCCTCGGTACGCGAGGCCCTGAACATCCTGGCCTCGGCCGGATTGGTCATGTCCTACCAAGGCGGCGGCACGGTGGTGCAATCGCTGGTGGATGCCCAAAAAGGCAACGCCCTCAGCGACCTGATCCGCAGCCAGCAGGAACGGGCCCTGGAAGTGATCGAGGTCCGCAAGTGCATGGAGTCCTGGACCGCCTATTACGCGGCCCAGCGCGCCCTCCCCGAGGACCTGCGCCGCATGGACGAAATTCTGACAGGCATGGAGAACAACCTGAAAGGGCACCTGCCCTCGGAAGACCTTGATGCCAATCTCCACATCGTCATTGCCCGCGCCACCCACAACATCGTCTGGCTGCACCTGATGCAGTCCATCTTCGACGCCATGAAGGAATTCCAGCGCGGTGTCTGGCGGGCGGTCTACCTGACCAGCGAGGATCACAACCTGCTGTACGGCCATCACGCCGCCATTGTCACCGCCATCCGGGCCAAGGATGCCGAGGGCGCCAGCAAGGCGATGATGCAGCACCTCACCTTTGCCGAACAACGCAGCATCGCCTACGTGGCCCGCAAACCGGCCTAATGACCACCGTCACCCTACGCTGCACCCCGTCGCTGTAACCCTCCCCGCCCGTTTTTCTGGAACGCCGGCGGCTTCGCATTACGGCCGACTCGAGCCGTCCAACCTTCAGACGCGCCTGCGCGCATCACCCCACCCATCCTCGCCCGGCGCCACCTCCATTTTTTATTTGACAGATCACTTTCTAGGTGATAATTGGTATGACAACAATACCACCGTTCAATACACACCCAGCTTCAGGTGGTTGCAACGGAACGGCTTGCCCGCAAGGGGAATCATATCAGAGGAGAACCGCCGACATGCTTGACCCAACCATCATTGAACAACTCGAGACCCTGGCAGGAAAAGAAAACGTGCTCACCGGCAAGGTCGACCTGGTGGCCTACAGCTACGACGCCACCGCCGACATGCCGCGGCAGACACCGGATGTGGTCGTCTTGCCGACCAGCGCCGAGATGGTGCAGGCAATCGTCAACCTGGCGCGGCGTAACCAGATCGCCATCTACCCACGCGGCGCCGGCACCAACCTGAGCGGTGGCGCCATCCCCCTGAAAAAGGGCATTGTCCTCTCCTTCCAGAAAATGAACAAGATTGTGGAGATCGACCCGGCCAACCTCACCGCCGTGGTCCAGCCCGGCGTGGTCATCGCCGCCCTCAACGCCGCTGTTGCCCCCCATGGCTTGATCTATCCGCCCGATCCCGGCACCGTGGCCACCGCCACCATGGGCGGATCGGCGGCCGAGAATTCCGGCGGCCTCCGCGGCCTCAAGTACGGGGTCACCAAGAACTACATCATGGGCATGGAGGTGGTGCTGGCCAATGGCGACAGGGTGCGTTTCGGCGGCAAGACGGTGAAGAACGTCACCGCCTACGATTTCTCCAACCTCTTTGTCGGCTCCGAGGGCACGCTCGGCATCATCACCGAGCTGACCGCCAAGCTGATCCCGGCCCCCAAATACCGCCGCACCCTGATGGGCGTGTTCAAGACGCTGGCCGATGCCGGCAACGCCGTGGCCGGCATCATTGCCGCCCAGGTCATCCCCGCCACCCTGGAGATCATGGACCGGATGACCATCCAAACCGTCGAGGATTTCGCCCATATCGGCCTGCCGGTGGATGCCGAGGCCTTGCTCTTGATCGAGGTCGACGGCATGGCCGAGGCGGTGGTTCGGGCCGAGGCCGAGGCAGTGATGCAGGTAGTCCGTGACAACAACGGCGATCTCAAGGCGGCCGAGACCGACCAGGAGCGCGACCAGTTGTGGACCGCCCGCCGCAACGCCCTGCCCGCCCTGGCCTCGCTCAACAACACCGTGGTCCTGGAGGACGCCACTGTCCCCCGTTCGCGGATCACCGACATGCTGGTGGCCTGCGAGGCCATCGGCAAGAAATACAACCTGGTGCTCGGCACCTTCGGTCATGCCGGCGACGGCAACCTCCATCCCACCATCCTCTGCGACAAGCGCAACCCGGACGAGATCCATCGGGTGCACCAGGCGGTGGACGAAATTTTCGAGACCGCGCTGCGTTTCGGCGGCACCCTGTCGGGCGAGCATGGCATCGGCATGGCCAAGATGAAATATCTGGGCGATGAACTGGGCCAGAGCGGACTCAACCTGATGCGCGCCATCAAGGAATCGCTCGATCCCGAATACGTGCTCAATCCAGGCAAAATGGTACCCCTGCGGGAGAACTGATCATGGCGGCAACAGAGAAGGCCCAGGTGGGACGGGCCGAAAAAACCTACCACGACGACCTGGCGATGGTGCGCGAGGAACTCGACAAGTGCATGAAGTGCGGCAACTGCATGGCTGTCTGCCCGGTGTACGGTGCGGACAAGCTCGAAACCTCGGTGACCCGCTCGAAAATCGCGGTGGCCGAGGCGGTGCTGGACGGGACCCTGGCCCTGGACGACCCCCAGGTCTATGAGATGTTGTTCAACTGTCTGGTGTGCAAGTCGTGCATGACCAACTGCCCGACCAAGGTCAACTTCGACCGGATCATGCTCGCCCTGCGGGCAGCCCTGGTGCGCAAGAACGGCCTGCCCTGGCTGAAGAAGATGATTTTCTCCACCTTGAAGCACCCCGCGCTCTTCGACACCGGCATGCGCCTCGGTGCGGCCCTGCAGGGGCTGGCCTTCAAGACCGAGGCCGGCGGCAAGGCGATCTCGCCCCGCGCGGCCCTGACCCGGGTGGGGGGCGCGATCGGCTTTGACGGCGAGCGACAGATGCCAGCCCTCAACGTCACCCCCTTGCGCGACCGGGTGGACGAGGTGGTCAAGGTGGAAGGGGCGGTGATGCAGGTAGCCTTTTTCACCGGCGATTCCCTCAACTATTTCTATCCGGAAACCGGCCAGGACCTGATCGAGGTGCTGGTCGCCAACAAGATCGAGGTCCACATCCCCAAGGGACAGAACTGCTGCGGCGTGCCGGTTTTGGTCCACGGCGACATCGAGACGGTGCGGACCTTGGCCCGCAACAACATCGACACCTTCGAGGCGACCGGCTGCGCGTACCTGATCACCGGCTGCGGCTCCTGCGGCGGGGCCTGGCAGCACGACTACACCGAAATCCTGGCCGCCGACCCGGTCTACGGTCCCAAGGCCGCATATTGGGCCAAGCGGACCTTTGACATCTCCACCTTCCTCACCCGGGTCATCAAGCTGCGGCAGCCCAAGGGACGGATCGAGCGGACCGTGACCTACCACGACTCCTGCCATCTGAAGAAGTCGATGAAGGTCGCGGCCGAGCCGCGCGAGATCCTGAAAGCGATCCCCGGCCTCACCTTCAAGGAGATGACAGCCCCGGACGCCTGCTGCGGCAGCGGCGGTTCCTATGTGCTGTCGCACTATGAAACCGCCAGCACCATCGGCCGCAAAAAGGCCGAGGACATCAACCGCACCCAGGCCGATACCGTTTCCACCGGCTGCCCGGCCTGCATGATGCAACTGCTGGACAACGTCCACCGCGCCGGCGGTGGGCAGAAGGTCACTCACTTCATCTCGCTCTTGGCGGAGTCGTATCGGCGGGAGAAGGGCGGCAACAGTTCCGGCCGCTGAACCGATGTGGCCTTCAGGATGTCTGCGGCCCGGAGAAAAGAAAGGGTGTTCGCTCTACCGAGTGAACACCCTGTTTTATTCGATTGCACCAGAGGACCTTGCGGCCCGGAGAAGGCCTCTAATTAAAATACGCCTCCCGCGTTTGCTCTACCGGTGAATCTCTTTCCTGTGTCTGTCAGTTTCCGGCTCCCGGGCAGCACCCAGATCGCTACCACCGCTCCCGATGGACGCACTCCGGGTTAAAGCGGGTGCGGGCCGCCTTCACCTCGGCGGGCCAGCCCAGGGCGATACCGGCAATGGGGATGATCTGGGCGGGCAGGCCAAACTGATGAGAGACCGCCGTGATTCGCTCCTCGCGGGGATGGATGCCCAGCCAGCAGGCGCCGAGCTCGAGGGCGTTGGCGGCGAGGAGGATATTCTCGATCGCGGCGCTCAGATCCTGGAGGAGAAAGGACAACTGGCGGTCGTGCGCCTTATTGAGATCGCCGCAGACCACCAGGGCCGCGGTCGCCTGGCCGAGCATCTTGCCGTTGGGCAGGCAGTCGGCCAGTTGGTCCAGGGAGGCGCGCGAACGGAGGACAATGAAATGCCAGGGGTCCTTGGCCACTGCCGAGGGCGCGGCCATGGCCGCTTCGAGCAGGTCAGCGAGCAGGGCCTCCGGAATCTCCCGAGTCGTGTATTTGCGGATGCTGCGCCGCGAGAAGATGAAGTTCAATTGGGGATTCATGGGGACACCTTTTCAAGAGAGAAACGAATCGGGGGATGAATGCATCCGTCCTGCTTGTCGACCGGGAGAAATTGCCATATTCCTCACATCATCCGTTCGGAACGACAAAAATTTCCCTGTCTGCCGACGCTCTACCGCGCCGCGCCTTCACACCGAACTGCGGCGCTGATCGCCCTCATACTGGCGGCACTGCTCGACGTAACTGCCGATGATCTCGGCCACCGCCTCGGGCGTGTCGACCAAATGAAACAGACCCAGATCGTCTGATGCGATAGCCGCATTCGGCAGCATCTCCGCCCGCATCCAATCAAGCAGCCCCTGCCAGTAGCCGCTGCCGAAGAGAACGATCGGAAAGCGCCGGATTTTCTTGGTCTGGATCAGGGTGAGGGACTCGAAAAACTCGTCCATGGTGCCGAAGCCGCCGGGAAAAATGGCATAGGCCAAGGCGTAGCGGACGAACATCAGCTTGCGGATAAAGAAATAGCGAAAGGTGATGCTGCGATTCTGGAAATGGTTGGGATGCTGCTCCCGGGGCAGGACGATGTTGAGCCCGACCGAGGTGCCGCCCGCCTCGAAACAGCCGCGGCTGGCTGCCTCCATGATCCCGGGACCGCCTCCGGTGATCACCGCCAGATTCTGTTTGACCAGGAGCGAGGCCGTCTCCCGGGCGGCCTGATAATAGGGCGAATCCTCGCCGAAGCGGGCGCCGCCGAAGACCGAGACCGCAGGTCCCAGGTCGTTGAGGGTTTCGATGCCGTCGATCAACTCGGCCTGGATGCGGAAAATGCGCCAGGCCTCTGAGGTTTTGAGATCATCCATACCGGTTCACAGAGCACAACAGGCGGGGAAGCACCTGGCCTCCCCGCCTGTCGGGGTTGTTCATCGCTTACTCGACTGCACGGGCAGTCAAAGAAAGCCGCCTCTCAAAGGCACTTGAAAAAGTCGTTGCCCTTGTCGTCCACCAGGATGAAGGCCGGGAAGTCGACCACCTCGATCTTCCACACCGCTTCCATGCCCAGTTCCGGATAATCGAGACACTCGACCTTCTTGATGTTCTCCTCGGCCAAGAGGGCGGCCGGACCGCCGATGGAGCCGAGGTAGAAACCGCCGTGCTTCTTGCAGGCGTCGGTGACCTGCTGCGAGCGGTTGCCCTTGGCGATCATCACCAGGGAGCCGCCATTGGCCTGGAACAGGTCGACATAGGAATCCATGCGGCCGGCCGTGGTCGGGCCGAAGGAACCGGAGGGCTTGCCGGGCGGGGTCTTGGCCGGGCCGGCATAGTAGACCGGGTGCTGCTTGAGATAGTCGGGCAGCGGCTTACCGGCGTCGAGCAGCTCTTTCCACTTGGCATGGGCGATGTCGCGGCCGACGATGATGGTGCCGGTGAGGGAGAGCACGGTGGAGACCGGATGCTTGGTCAACTCGGCCAGGACGTTCTTGATCGGCTGGTTGAGGTCGATCTTCACCTGATGCCCACCTTTACGGTCACGGTATTCGGCCGGGATCAGGCGGCCGGGGTTGCTATCCATCTGCTCGATCCACAGGCCGTCCTTGTTGATCTTGGCCTTGATGTTGCGGTCGGCCGAACAGGATACGCCCATGCCCACCGGGCAGGAGGCCCCGTGGCGGGACATGCGGACGACCCGGATATCGTGGGCAAAATACTTGCCGCCGAACTGGGCGCCGAGGCCAAGTTTCTGGGCTTCGACCAGCAGTTCCTGCTCCAGCTCGACATCGCGGAAGGAGCGGCCCAACTCGTTGCCGCTGGTGGGCAGGGTATCGAGATACTTGGCGCTGGCCAGCTTGACCGTCTTCAGGCAGGTCTCGGCCGAGGTGCCGCCGATGACAAAGGCGATATGGTAGGGCGGGCAGGCGGCGGTACCCAGGGTTTTCATCTTCTCGACCAGGAATTTTTTCAGGGTACCGGGATTGAGCAGGGCCTTAGTCTCCTGGTAGAGGTAGGTCTTGTTGCCGCTGCCGCCGCCCTTGGCCAGGAAGAGGAACTTGTACTCGGCACCTTGCGTGGCATAGATATCGATCTGCGCCGGCAGGTTGGTCTTGGTGTTGACCTCGTCGTACATGTTCAGGGGCGCATTCTGGGAGTAGCGCAGGTTTTCCTCGGTGTAGGTGGTGTGGACGCCGGCGGAGATCTGCTCGGCATCGTCGCAGCCGGTCCAGACGTTCTGCCCCTTCTTGGCCACGACGCAGGCGGTGCCGGTGTCCTGGCAGATCGGCAGGACGAAGTTGGCGGCCACCTCGGCGTTGCGCAGCATGGCCAGGGCCACTTCCTTGTCGTTGCGCGAGGATTCGGGATCGGCAAAAATTTTCGCCACCTGCTCGTTATGGGCCGGGCGGAGGAGGAAGGAGACCTCGCGCATGGCCTGGTTGGCCAGCACCTTCAGCCCTTCCGGGGCGACCTTGAGGACTTCCTGGCCGTTGAAGGTCTCAACGGCAACATACTTTTGGGAGCCTTCCAGCAACCGGAACTTGGTTTCATCTTTACCGAGGGGGAAGGGATCCTGATACACAAAACCTGCCATAATCGTGCTCCTTGTTTGAATGGAAAGAAAACGTATTGGGATCGACCGGGTGATGCGGTCGATCTGTCCGACAGACTGACAACCTTCACCAATGGCTGCACCTCGGGCCTGGAGGCCGCATGCCGCCAGCCGCCGCAGGGTTGCCATACATTCTCATGCACCGGATGCGCCACGCTCGCGGCGATCGCCCATGCATCGCGGGGCTCCCCGGCCCCGGACAAAATGTTCAACCGTTTCTTTTACCCTGCCGGGCCGACAAAGGCAAGACCGATAAAACACGGAACTGTCGGGAGCTGACAGCCGCCGCTTTCCCGCGCCGCCCTCCCTGGTCAGCAGGCCCAGCGGGTGCCGGCGGCGGCAAAGAAGAACCGGTCGCCGTAAACCTGGTGCAGCCGGGCGCAGTTGACCAGGCCGGTGCAGTGGGAGGCCCCCAGGCGCTCAACCCCGAACCGGTCCAGGGCCGCCACCGTGGCCTCGAACTGGTTTTGATCGGCAAAACCCAGGTGGGTGCCGCCGATGACCATGTGGATCGGCCGGCCGGGCAGCATGGCGTTGACGTGGGTGAGGATATTGATCAGTCCGGCGTGGGCGCAGCCGAGCACCACGGTCAGCCCCTTGTCGGTATCGACCACCAGCGACAGGTCATCGCGGAGCGCATCCTGCTGCCAGGAGCCGTCGGCAGCGCGAATCTTCATGGCGGCGTCGGGCGGCTCGAACTCGGTCACCTTGGGCACCTCGCCGGTCAGATAGATGCCCGGAAAGATCTCGGTGAACTCCTTGACCGGCTTGAAGCGCGCCCCCAGGGATTCGAGATAGCCCTGTTTGTGACGGATGCCGATTTCCCGGCACTGGCCGTCCTTGAACCAGTAGCGGTCGACAAAGGCCTCGGGATGGAGATAGACGTCGATCCCGCCGCTTACTGCCAGCGCATCGGGCAGGCCGGAGGCGTGGTCGTAGTGGCCATGGCTAAGGACGATCCCGTCCAGCCGGGTCAGGTCGATGCCCAACACCCGGCTGTTGTTGAGCAGACCCAGCCCCTGGCCGGTGTCGAGCAGCAGCCGGCGCTCCCCGCTGTCGACATGCACGGCCCAGCCGTGCTCGCCCATGAGGCCATGGGGAAAGGCAACGGAATTTTCACATAAAACTGTCAGCTTACACTCCATGATCTCCTCCTTGCAATTGCATGAACGGGCGATCAGGCCCGGTTGATCGCTGCAAAATGTGGTACCATCATTGCCCCGGTCCGTCAAGCCTACACCAGTTCGGCCATTACCCGGTTGGCCAGGGGCAACCCCTCGCGGGAGAGGGCGAGACGCTCCCCTTGGAGGGCCAGCAAACCCTGAGCCAGAAGCCGTTTGAGGGTCGGACCGTAATAGGCGGGAAGGTCGAGGTCGAACCGTTGTTTGAGGGCCGAAATCGACACCCCGGCCAGCAGCCGCAGCCCCATGATCACGGTTTCGCGGAAGGCGGCCTCCCGGTCGAGCCGCTCCACCTCGTCCCAAACCGGCCGCCCGGTTCGCAGCCGCTCGCAAAAGGCCGGCAGATCAGCCACGGCGGTCCTCCGCTCGCCACCACAGGCCGAGACCGCCCCCGGTCCGAAACCCAGGTAGAAGCCGTTGTGCCAATAATTCAGATTATGGCGGCACTCCCGGCCAGGCACGGCGTAGTTGGAAATCTCATAGCGAACGAGCCCACTGTGGCCGACGGCGGTGTCGATGGCGGCCATCATCGCCAGCACCTCGTCCTCGGCGGGCAGGGTCCAGGGGTTCTGCTGCCCGGCAAAGGGGGTCCCCTGCTCCACGGTCAGCTCGTACATCGACAGGTGGACCGGCGCCAGGGCCAGGGCGCGGTCCAGGGTGGCCTGCCAGGAGGATACGGTCTGCCCCGGCAGGCCGTACATCAGATCGAAGCTGAGATTGTCGAAACCGGCCGCTCGCGCCGCCGCGATGACCGCCAGGGCTTCGCCGGCGGTGTGGATGCGACCGAGCAAGCCCAGTTCGGTATCGTCGAGGGACTGGACGCCGATGGAGATCCGATTGAACCCGGCCCGGCGCAACTGCGCAAGCCCTCTGGCATCGATGGTGCCGGGATTGACTTCGATGGTGATCTCCGGCTCGGCAGGGAGAAACGAAAAAAGCTGATGGCAGTCGGCCAGCAGACCGGCCAGGGCCGCCACCGGCAGGAGGGAGGGGGTGCCGCCGCCGAAGAAGACGGTGGCAAAGGCGAGGGGAGCCCTCTCGGGCGCGGCGGCCAACCGGCGCATCTGCAACCGGACCGCCTCCAGGAACCGTTGCACATCTCCGGCCGAGGGTGCAAAGGAAAAAAAGCTGCAATAGGGGCATTTGCGGCGGCAGAAGGGCACATGGAGGTAGAGCCCGGCTTGAGCGGCGAGGTCCATCAGCCGGTCCGTTCGAGGATGCGGCGGCAGTCGTCGCGAATTTGCGCCATGACCCCCTGATCGGCAAAGCTGTAGACCTGATCGCCGGCGCCGATGATCAGGTGGTCGAGGAGGTTGATGTGGAGGAACGAACAGACCAGGTGCAGCGAACGGGTCAGCTCCTCGTCCTGGCGGGAGGGAGTGAGGGTGCCGGAGGGGTGGTTGTGGGCGAGGACCAGGGCAGTGGCGTTGCGGGCCAGGGCCGCCTTGATCAGTTCGCGCGGGTAGACGGTGTTGACCGTGACCGTGCCCTCGGCCACCACCGCGGAATCGATGATGGCGTGAGCGGCATCGAGGAAGACCACGGTCAGGACCTCGTGCGCCAGCCCGCGCATGGTGTGGATCAGGTAGTCGGCCACCTCGCGGGAAGAACGGACATACTGCTTGCCGACAATGCGCTGACGGAGGTAGCGCCGGGCCACGCCCTGGATGAACTGGAGGGCAAAGATGTTCTTCGGCCCGATGCCCCTGATCTGCTGCAACTCCGCCGGCGCGGCGTCGAGCACCGCCGGCAGGGTCTCGAATCGGGCCAGGGCGGAGCGCGCCGCCTCCTTGCAATCGGAGCGCGGCGTGCCGAAGGTGAGCAGGAGTTCGATGACCTCGCTGTCGGTGAAGGCCTCGATCCCCTGCGTGAGGAACTTGTCGCGCAACCGCTGGCGATGGCCCTCGCCCTTGTCCTGCCAGGCGCTCTTGTCCATAGTCTGTAGGGGGTTAGGAGTTTAGGGATTCAGCCTGGAGCAGTTGAGGTGATTAGCCAAATAAAATCCATCCCTTACCTGGCAGACTCAACAACCTCCAGTCGAAACAACCTGCCTTCAGCCACCCAACTCCTGCTGAAACAGTTTGTTGGCCATCTGCGGGTTGGCCTGGCCCTTGGTCTTCTGCATCAACTGGCCGACGAAAAAGCCCATCACCTTGGTCTTGCCTTCGCGGAACTGCTGCACCTGGTCCGGGTTGGCGGCCAGGATCTCGCGCACCAGGGCGACCAACTCGCCCTCGTCGCTCATCTGCACCAACCCCTTGGCCTTGACGATCTGCTCCGGATCGTGACCAGTGGCCAGCATCTCGGCAAAGACCGTCTTGGCGATCTTACCGGAGATGGCGCCCTCCTCGGTCATCTTGAGCAACCGGGCCAGTTGCGCCGGCTTGACCGGGCATTCACCGATCCGTTCCGGGCCATAGTCGCGCAAGAGCTCGGTGCCGATGAAATTGGCCAGTTTCTTGGCGTTGCCGTACTCGCCGAGTGCCGCCTCGAAATAGTCGGCCAGCTCGCGGGAGGCAGTGAGGAGGGCGGCATCGTAGTCGGTCAGTTCAAATTGGCCGATAAAACGCTGCCGCCGCTTGTCGGGCAGTTCGGGCAGCCCGGCCCGAACCGCCTCGATCCAGGCCTCGTCGAGCACCACCGGGATCAGGTCGGGGTCGGGGAAATAACGGTAGTCGTGGGCCTCCTCCTTGCCGCGCATCGGCTCGGTCTGGCCGCGGTCCGGGTCCCACAACAGGGTCTGCTGCACCACCTGGCCGCCTTCGAGCAAGAGATCGCGCTGGCGGCGCACCTCGTACTCCAGGGCCAGTTGCACGTTGCGAAAGGAGTTCATGTTCTTGAGCTCGGTGCGGGTGCCGAACTCCTCCTGCCCTCGGGGCCGCAGCGAGATGTTGGCGTCGCAGCGGAAACTGCCCTCCTGCATGTTGCCGTCGCAGATGTCGAGGTAGCGGACAATGGCGTGCAGCTTTTTCAGATAGGCCGTCGCCTCTTCCGGCGAGCGCAGGTCCGGCTCGCTGACGATCTCCAGCAGCGGCGTGCCGGTGCGGTTGAGGTCGACATAACTGACCGGCTCGCGCTCGTCGTGCACCAGCTTGCCGGCATCCTCCTCCATGTGGATGCGGGTGATGCCGATGGTCTTGGCCGGCTGCCCTTCCACCTCGATCTCGATCCGGCCATGCTCGCAGATAGGCAGATCGAACTGGGAGATCTGGTAGCCCTTGGGCAGGTCGGGATAGAAATAATTCTTGCGGGCGAACCGGTTTTCCCGGTTGAGGATCGATTCGGTGGCGAGCCCCAGCTTGATCGCCGATTCCACCACCTTGCGGTTGAGCACCGGCAGGGAGCCGGGCATGCCCAGGCAAACCGGGCAGGTCTGGGTGTTGGGCGGCGCGCCGAACTCGGTGGAGCAGCCGCAAAAAATTTTGCTTCTGGTCTTCATCTGGGCATGGATTTCCAGCCCGATCACGGTTTCAAATTCCATAGCTACAGGTGTTTGTTAAGGATTTATCCCTGATGGGAGCCGGATTCAATCCAGCCGCGAATCTTGACCAGCTCCTCGTTCCAGAGTCGCGAGGCCCTGATATTGATGAACAGGCCAAACAGGTCACCCACCAGATGGGTCAACTGTTCAAAGAGTCCGATCCGTTCCAGAATGCGTCCTTCAAGGCTTTCGGCGCTCTTGCCTTCATCGGCGGCATCCACGGTCTTGGGCAGGCGGATGTTGCGGAACTCGAAAACCGCCGCGGTCAGGGTGACGCTGAACTCATACTCGCCATGGGCCAGGCGGATACGGGCCTGCTCCGGCTTTTTCGCCAGCCCGAGCCCGGCCCGCGCCTCCTTCAACTCGGTCTGCAAGCCGCGGCAGATCACCTTTTCGCTGGCCTCGCCCTCACCGTACTCGAGCAACATGTGCTTCTCGAACACCACCAGGACATCGCCCCGGCCGGGAACCTCGACGCTGCCGCCGCGCTCTTCCGACTTAAACCACAGCCAGGCGAGAAACTCCTGGCCGAGAAATCTTTTTTCCTGAATGAGATCGACAAGATCCATAAAGCATTCCGTTCGTATTCCGGCAAAAATGCCGTAGGGTTACAGTTCCAGCGTCAAGGCTTCCTGGCCGGATTTCTTTTCCGAGGCCTCGACACTCTTCTGAAAAATGGCGGCGGCCCGATCCTGATACTCCTTGGCCTCCTCCGGTTTACGCTGGCTGGTGCACAGCTTGGCCAGTTCCTGGAGGATGGCGGCCACGCTCGGATGCTCCGCGCCGTGCAAGGCCTCGTTGATCGCCAGCGATTTCTGGTAACAGGCGAAGGCGTCCGCATACCGGCCCTGGAGGCGGTAGGACTCGGCCAGGCTGTTGAGACTCAAAGCCCGTTGCGGATGGGTCGGCCGCAGGGCCTTTTCCTGAATGCGGACCAGCCGTTCGTAGAGCGGCACCGCCTCCTTCTCCATCTCCAGTTCCATGCACAGGGCCGCCAACTTGGCCAGAATACCGGCCAACATCGGGTGTTCCGGCCCCCGCTTCTTCTCCAGGATTTCCAGGGCCTTCTTATACAGGGACACCGCCTTGTCGTACTCGCCCAACGTCTCCTGCAACTCGCCGATCTGCCGCCAACTGGTGGCCATTTCCGGATGATCCTGCCCCAGTTTCCTAGCCAGGGCGGTCATCGCCTCCTTATACAGCGGACCCGCCTTCTGATACTGGCCGCTGAGCACATAGGTGTAGGCCAGTTCCCGTTGGGCCAGCGCCAGTGCCAGGGGATCATGGTCGCCGTTCTGCCGGGACAAGCGGACAAAGGACTCCAGCCAGGGCAGGGCCTCCCTATAGTTGTAGAGACTACGCGCCGCCCGGCCGGCGGCCTGCAGGTAGCGCGGATTGTCCGGCTCTTGCGCCACTGCCTGCCGGTAGAGGGTCAGCGCCTGTTGCAGATCGACCCGGCATTCGGCCAACTGGCCGCTGCCAAAGGCGGCCCGGGCGGCAAAGGGGCGCGGCTGTTCGCTCAACTCGGCGAGGAAGGTTTCCGCGGCCTCGATCTCACCGTTGCGCAACCGATCGATGGCGGTTGCCAGGCCCGGCTGTTCGCCGGCCTCGCCGCGCAACTGCTCCAGGGTCTCCAGCACCTGCTGATAGCAGGCCACCTCCTCGACATAGCTGTCGGCGATCAACGCCAACTTGTCGTTCATGATCACCAGCTCGCGCTGCAACCGGTCCCGGAGGGCGTCGTCCCGGCGGGCAATGGCCCGGGTCAGCAGGGCGCGTTGCCGTTCCTCCAGGCCATTCAGGCGCTCCGAATAGGCCTCCAGGGTCAGGCGGACCACCGGCAGAACGGTTTCGACCGGGACCGATGAGGCCGGGAGATCGGCCACCGTTTCCGGCTGATCGACCACTGGCGGCTCGGTAACAGCGATCTTTTCTTCCGCTGCCTCGAAAATGGCCGGTTCCACCTCACCCACCCCTGCCGTTTCAAGGGCAGCAACCTCTTGCGCCGAGATCTCCGGCACAATCGCCGCGGCCGGAACCGGTTCTGCCACGGTCACAACGACCTCCGGAGCCTCCGCGACTCCCACCAAGTCCTCGTCCGAGGCTGCTTCGATATCCACAGCCGTTTCCGACTCGGTTATCGCCAGGTTCTCATCCTGCTCGGCCAGGACCGGTGCCGATTCCAGATCGACCAGTTCCAGCTCATCGGCGGTAACCGTCACCGGTGGCGGCGCCAGCGGTTCAACCGAAATCTTGGCCTCCCCGAGAGCCCCCATGGCTTCGACCACCGGCATCTCCCCGGCCGCAGGCGACACAGCCAAATCGGCTGCCCCTGAGGTCGCCTCTTCCCCGGCCGCCGCAGGCTCGACTGCCTCAGCCCGTGTCTCATCGAGCGGGGCACCGATGACCGCAGGCTGTTCTTCGGGTTTACTCTCAACGGGTTTCTTTTGCGCGGCCCGCTTTCTCCACACCAGGACCACCACAATCAAAGCAGCCGCTACCAGCGCCGCAAGCACAGAGCCGTTCATCTCTCCTCCATCGTTTTCATCAGGATGAGCCGTTTTTTCGGTCTCGATTAGAGCAAAATGGCGGGCCGCATGGCCTCGTAGTGATCGAGGGCTTCACCTTCGGCCAAGCGCTGGCCGGTAAGCCAGGGGATTTGCAGAATCAGCGACAGATTGAAGGTCTCCTTGAACAGATCCTCCAACAGGGCCATTGCCTTTTTGCTGGTGGAAAAAAAGAGCAGGGTGTTGTCGGCGAGATTCCAGCAGAGATCGTAGGTGGACGGCACCGGGGGCGATGCGCGGATCAATTCGGCGCGGATGCGCTCCTTGATCTCCAGACGGGCCGCCCGGTGCAGACGCGGTATCTGTTTTTCCCGCTTGATCCGCTCCTCTTCCTTCATGACGAACTTTTTCAGCACCGCCGGCGCCACCTTGCGTTCGTCGATCCGCATGGTCAGGGCGATGTAATCGCCCGCGGCATAGGAACTGTAGGCAAAACCGGCGTCGAACATGTCGGCCACCGAGACCCAGCCGATGGAGTATTCATCCATGGTGTCGTCGATGTCCTTGAAACTCAACGCCGCTATCCTTTGGGCGACGAAATCCCAGAAAGAGGCAGGGAGCTCCCCCACCACCGAAAACCGCGTCAACGACGCCGAACCCGTCAATAACCCCATATTCATCCATGGTTATGTATTTCCACCGGACAGCATTCTGCCCGCGCATCAAATCAGATCTGCCGGGATTGTACTCGCAAACCCGCCTGGAGACCACAAGGAAATGAGGGGAAAGCGCCCCCCTCTGCCGGAAAGACAGGGAAACAACGGGCCTTCGGAGAAGCGGCAAAATTCAATCGCCCCCACTATTTTTCGTTGACACCCGAAAAAGAAGTTAGTAGAGAGAGGCTCTCGAAGTGAAAGGGTCGTTAACTCAGCCGGTAGAGTATCTGCCTTTTAAGCAGAGAGTCGCGCGTTCGAATCGCGCACGACCCACCACCACTGCTATCAGGACTTGTCCCCATCGTCTAGCCAGGTCCAGGACACCGGCCTTTCACGTCGGCAACACCGGTTCAAATCCGGTTGGGGACGCCAAATAAAAACAGCTAATTAGCTGTTCGTTGTACAGACCGAGAAAAAGATTGATGTACTTCTGATGTACTTTTCTCGGAAACAGGTAAACCGGGAAGCGCCGCGAGCACTTCCCGGTTTTCTTTTTTCAGCCGATGAATATACCGTTGAGTCGTTGCCAAGCTAGTGTGGCGAAGCATGTATTGAATCTCAACGAGCGGAACATTCCGGGCCGCCAGGATTGAGGCAAACAGATGCCTGATTCCATGGAAGCCGAACGGCTTGACCCCTGCTTTCTCGCATAACCGTTTTAGCCAGTGCTGGCGGTATTCATAGGCCAAGCTGCTAGGGCTGACGAAAACGCTTTCCTGGGACCCTGGAAGCGTTTTCTTGTGCCGCAAAAGCCATTCAATCAGATCGTCTTTGACGCCGATCCACTGAGAGCGCCACTCACCGATCTTGTTTTTCCGCCAGGATAGACGAATCCTTTTCCCAAAGAAATCGACATCTGCCCAAGTGAGCCGGAAAATCTCATCCCGGCGGGCTCCGGTTTGCAAGTAACAGTAGAGCATCAGCCGATCTTGATCGTTGCTGACGATATTGAAGACTTTCCAGAAATCGTCCAGGGGTGGAACGTATCGTTCGTGTCGATCCGAGGAAAATTTCTCCACCTTGGCGAAAGGGTTTTTCTCCGGAAGCTCAAGAAACTTCACGCCCCATGACCAAGCGGCTGAAAGATTCTTTCGGTCCTTGTTGGCAGCATTGCCGGAACGGTTAACTGATTGCAATTGCAAAGCCTGCTGCGCCTGGTACGCTGTCAGCAGATCAACCGATTCCTTGGGATGGATGCCAGGAGAAGAAAAGAACTGGCGGAAAACCATTCTCTTTTCTTCGAAGGTTTTCCGGGTAAAACTCTGTTCCGCAAATTGCAAATACTCGGTTGCCCATTCAAGCAAGGAGACCGTAGGGGTCTTTTGCTCTTCGGGCAACGGGAGCCGTTCCGACTCCCACAACAGCGCCGCTTTCCTGGTCTCGAAGCACTTCCTTTGTTTCTTCCCTTGGGTGAACCGCTGCCCCATCCAAGGGAATTTTTCTTTGTTTTTGTTCGGGTTCTTGTACGCCATATCTCATCACCTCGTTTCGTGGAAATCTCCATGAACGCGGCCCCAGGCGCACCCCTCCAAGCCTTTCGAGACCATACCTAAGGAGAACCCTTTTCTCAACTCGGAAGTATTCACAGACCTCTTGCAGGGTCATCATTTCGGGAGGCATTGCTCGATTCTCAAAATCCCGGCAACCGTTGTTGCCGGTTGTCAGTGGGTTTGCCTTGCTCGCGAATCGCGGCGGCGGCCTGCAATCGTTTGGCGCGGTCGAGTACGTCCGGCATGTAGTCAGCTCCCAGGGGCTTGTTGCCCATAAGGCCGCGCCGGGGTGTTTTGAATATGCTGGTTTTCATGCGTTGGAAAACAGGTGTCTAACCAGGACTGAATCAACCCGGCGAGAGAGACCAAGGATAACAAAACCATCTTTGATGCCGATTTGTGCGCCTTGGTAGATACAAGTGATCCGAAAATGAAGCACTCGACCGGAAAACTTCCGATCGATCGGAGACCATTCTTTCAAGGCAAGATAGTCGCCAATCTCAAAACCCCGGTCATTTTTCCTGATTTCAAAAAATTTCTTGTTGGTCCGGACCAGCTCGAAGTGTTCCGGCCATGTTTTCAGGATGTGCAGCATATTTACCTCTCTTCTGCAATGCGCGCAGAAATCATGAAAAATTCCTCCTTGGTGACCTCTTCAACGCAAGGGTCGTTCAAAGGAGAATCGTCATCTGCGGTGAAAAGACAGTCAGACTCGGGATGATAGAAATATCGAACAGGATTCAATGTCATACCTTCACCTAGTTTTCCATAATGCTTTACAAGCATAAGCTACCCCGCCAACGTGGCCCTGAATTCATTTCGCTTGGCGATCATCCGTTCCTTGAACGCCTGTTCATCCTCGAAAAACTTGTGCAGGTCCTCTTCGATGAGATCCTTACAGAGGTGGACGATCTTGTCGATATCGTCGGGCTCCACTTCGAGAGAAGCGCAGACCGACATCAAGCAACCCCGAATCATGTGGCGCAGTTGGACGATATCGCGGTGTTTGACCGGATGGGTCCGGACGTAGCCGAAGACCCCGGACCAGACCACGGCCTGGACCTGCTGCCAAAACTCCGAGGCCTTTGATTTCGATTGATTGTGGTTGCGGTTGACCGGATTTTGGGTGTGCCGAGTCCATTCCGTGGTCAGGTAGGACCAGAGCGAGCGGAGGGCGTTGACCAGGTCGGAAACAGTATCGATTCGTTTATCCTCGGCGTCGGCAAACTCCCGGAGCTTCGGACGGCGGACCTGATATTCAACGCGGGTCACGGAATCCTGGTCGAATCGATCGAATCCCCAGAGTTCAGAAAAGACTTGTTGCTTATGGACCGCCCGGGACCGTCTGAGTTCGGTCACCTTGTCGTAGATGCGGCACATCAGGTCACCCTTGCCGATATCCATGCCGGTAAACTTGCGGTGGGTATAGTGGGTGTTGAAGTCCAAATCTTCTTCCGGTTCCTGATCTTCCCGGTAGAGGGGTATCTTGTCGTGGGGATTGAAGGTTGTGGCCTTGATGATCCACTTATCCTGATTGCACAGATCCACGGCCTTGATATCCGTGCCGATGAAGTCTGCCGCCAGGTGGACCTCAGAGACCCGTTCCTTGACGATCTTGCCGCCGTAGACGGCGAGGAAGGTTTTCACCCGTTCGTAGATCGAATAGAACCCCGGCGACCAGCAGGAGAGCGAACCGATTTCCATCCGGCAATTGGGAATCTGGCCATCGGCTTTCCGTTTGTTGAACATCAGGGTGATGTCCCCGGACTTGAGCCGGAAAGAATACTTTGACGTGCCGGTCCGGTAGAGGTTCCAATCGAAGCCATTTTCTTTGAAAACCGGGATGCAATCGTTCTCCGTGTCCTGGACCTGCTTTTTCATGAAGTCGAGGATACCGAGGAAGCTGTTGACCTGCGGGTCCCACTGGACCCAAAAAGACACTTTCAAAAAGTCCAGCCCCCGAGAGACCCGGTACTGGGGAGTCCTTACTACTGGCGAACCACTTGTTAATCGGGCTTGTGGATCGGCGGTAGTGGCCAGATTAGCGGTAGATACACGGATGCGTCGGGCGTCCCTGTGCAAAAAAATCGGGTATCGGTGGTTGTAGCGGTGATCGGCGAGCGGAAGAGTACTCAAGAGGTCCCGGCCCGGGTCCGACGACGGCTGTTGAGTTGGGGCTTCGGCTGCTTTCCCCTGGATGATGTTCTGAAGCTTCTTGGAAAGGAAGCAGGCGCGGCGGTAGGTGGAGGACCAGCCGCAGGAGGGGCATGAGGCATCGATTATATCAGTGCCGGTGGTCTGGAGGGAGCTACCGCATTCCGGGCAGGTTTTGCTGGCGAAGCTATCGAATACGTGTTGGCTGCGGTGGGGGTGGTTCAGGGGGATGCGCTGTTTCATAGTTCGATCTTTTTAGGGAAAGGTGAAATGAAGTCGGAAAAAAGAGTGAGTTGCCGGGGATCTTCAGGCGGCGGGCGCTTCTCTTTTTCCTTTAAGGTGCGGTAAGTCAAGAGCGCCTTGCTCCTCTCTGTCTTTCTGGTCTGGGTATTTTTTTTCATGGCAAGAACCGAGTTTGAGATTGTCCTTGTTTTGGGGGAACCGGCGCGGCCCTCCCCCGCTTGGTTGCTTCGATGTTGCTGTAAGCCTTTCCCGACCGTCGAATCTCAGAGGTTAGGGAAGGGTTCCCCGTGGCCATCCAGCCGCGCCGGTTCCCCCTGATTTCCTGCTGCGCAGGACTGCAACGACGGAAACAGACACTGCCCCGAGGTGCGGCCGCGTTGCCAGCACAAGAGACGAAAAACGGGCCGCTCATTTTGAGGATACGCTTCCCCCGTTTTTCGTTTCATAGATCCGGTGTTTCCTGCTGCGCAGAACAGCAGCAACGGCAGCGCGGCTTTCCGGCCGCCGCGTCGCGGCCGTATTTGTCTTCCAATCATTTCACCGGGGGAGAAAGCAGAGAATCCGCCAGGCTCTTCGGGATCATGGCGTACCAATGGCCACCATCCCTGCTGACCGGGAAGGGGAACTGCTCTCTTGAGTAGACGGACTGCCCAAGAAGGAAGAACGTCCCCCGGCTCGAGGTGGCGAAATTGAGCTTGTACGGGACCTGGAGGTCCTCGGCCTTGTCGACGGTAAAGACCTTTCGGTCGGTGGTGGTTGGTTTCATCACCAGGCCGGCGGCGGTCAGGGTGGCGGCGAAGGAGTCGAGGATCTTTTCCCGAGGGATGTTGTACTCGATCCAGGACACGGTCTTATCCCCGGATCCGTTGAGGATGAACCCCTTGCCGGTCTGGTGGGTGACGAACTGGGCCACCTCGGAGAGCGCGGCATTGTCGAAGTCCACCGAGACCGAAGCTGAACGGTTGAACGATGGCGGCGGAGTAGATGGCGCGGGTTGCTGGCTCTGCTGGCGGGTCGCCGGTGGGGGCTCTTTCTTCTCCGGCTTGGTGCAGCCGGAAAGAGCGATCATTAGGGCGGACATGCAGAAGAACGAGGCGACGAACAAGAGGTTGTTGAGGGCTTTCATGGGGTCCCTTTGGTTATTTGAATATAGGGATGAGGTCGTAAGCGACGCCGCAGGAATCGCACACGAGCACAGTGCCGAGGTTGGCCTCGGAAAGGCCGTAATCTGTCCACAATTTGCCGTGACAACGCGGGCACATGGCGGCGGCGACGGGGCGAAGCGTCGGGTCTTTGACTGTAAGCAGTTCGATTGATTGGTTTCTGCGGGAGGAACCTGTAGGGGTGTCCGGGTTTTTCTGGAAAATAGGATGAGGCCGTGACGGAGAATTTACTTCAGGGCTCATGGGGTTTCCTTTTTCCGGTTGATGAACACGATTTGGCCGCCGCGCTCGATAGGCGCGATCGATTCCAGGCGAGCGCTTGATGGCTGGGTAGCCATCTTGGCCGGGGCGGATTTGCCCTTGTGCTGCTCGTAGGCGGCCATGGCAGCCTTGGAGCCGAAGAGGTCACCGGTGCCGATGCTGGACTTGGCGAACAGCATGTAGAGGGTGAAGCACAGGACAAGGGGGATGGCGAAGAACACCGGGTGTTTGAGCACGTTCACATGCTGCATGATGCCCAGTTCCTTCACGTCCTTGGCCACGTAGGACTTGTAACAGAGGAACACCTTGGGGTTGTAGGTCCGCACCGATTTCTTGAGCGGGGCCGCGCTGGTATCCTCGCCGCCGTAGGAATAGCAAAGGTATTTCTTTTGTACCGCGCCGCCGAAGAAGTTGACCTTGCGAAAGACATAGGTCCATTCTAGGAGCGCCCGCACAGCGGAATCAATCCGTTCTACCGCCTGAGAGATCAGCACCACGTCAAAGCCGTTGTGCCGGTGGGTTGAGGCCCAGGAGGCAAAGGCGTTGTTCTTGGCAGTCTGCCATTCACGGGAACCAAAAACCTTTTGCACCTCATCGAGCACGATTAGGGAGCCCGGCTGCACGTGCATCCAGAAATCGGCCAGCTGATCGTCTTCGAGCCGATGCAGTTGCTTCTTCAAAGCCAGGTCGGACAGTCCGCAATAGCTCTTGATCATCTCAAGACAGAGCGGGTCGGTGATGCCGTCAATGTTGGTATAGACCACCCTGCCCCACTGGAGGTTGTCGAGAATCTTCTCCACCGCCTCGTAGGTCTTGCCTGAGCCGGGAGTACCGGCGAAACCGATGATCATTGTGGCAACCCGTAGTCAATTCCGTATTGTTGGTAAATCTGCTCAACAACTAAATCAGCCCAGGAATGCCGGGAGGTGAACAGGTTGTAATAAAAGCGGAAGAAGCGTTCAGAGCAGAATCGAATGCGGCACATGGTTACACCCTGGTGAACACGGAGGGGATCAGGTTGAGGGTCAGCCGGACGAGATAGGCCGCCCCGAGGAGGGCCAGGCATTGCGGCAGGCCCACGGCGTTGATCAGCCAAATCAGTTGCGTAGGCAGGCTCGACCAAGTGGCAGCATAGTTGAACAGGATTGAGGACAGATCGACGGCGGCAAGGGCGGTTTCCACCACTAAGAAAAGGCCGTCGAGGATGGTGAATGCCACGAATTGAAGGAGGAGAATGCAACCGTCCAGAATCCATTTGATTATGGTTACGATCCAGTGCCAGAAGGAGGACAGCCAATCGATAATAACGCCGAAGCCAGACATGGATTACCTCTTCATGATCACGGCCCGGATCGACAGGAAGCCGAAGCAGGCAAGGAGGATAGTTTTCAGAACCGCCAGGCCGGTGGCCATGGTTTGAGACAGATCAATCGTATGGGTGCCGAAGGTTTCGCCGCCGTTGATCTCGTAGACTGGCGAACCGCCACCGGGCAGGCTGTTGAAGAAGCTGGAGGAAAAAGAGAACAGACCGGTAGACTTCACCCGGTCAAGAAAGGTGGTGAATCGTCCGGGAATATCGTATTCACCGGGATTATAGGATTCACCGAAACCGGAAGGCGAGATTGGGGAAAAGGTTTCGGAAGATCCATCTTCACCAGAGGACTCACCATCCCCTGAAATCCTGATTGTTGTTGTGGATTGGCCTGTTTGATTGCCAGAGGAATCATAATAGGTGGTGGTGTCTGTTTTGTAGGTGTAATGATCTTGTTCGTTGGTATAAGTATTTGATTTTGTTACTTCTTTGGAGCCATCTGTATTTACTTTTTCAGTTTGCCTAATATCTTCAGGGGGCTTTTCATCTGCATCAGGAGGGGAAGGCATTGGATCGGAAACGCATGTACCTGAACAAGTGGTTTTGTCCCATGTAGAGATAGCCATTAAGCCGCCACAACGTTGCATAAGCGCGGCCCATTCTTCTTGACAAGAATCAGGAGTACATGAACCCGTGCAGGTTTCGAAATCAAAGGATTGGACGTTCAGACTTCCGCCACATTGGGTGATGATGTCGTTTATCTGGTCAGTGCATCGGGTTGGCGGGGTGGGCATTACATTGGAAACACCCGGTTCTTCGGTGCATTTATTGCCGGTATAGGTGTACTTGACGCTAGTCACGCAGGCGTCATTAACACAATCTTCCCAAACAGCAGTTGTAGATTGCTGACAACCTTCAAAACAGACAGTTTGCGCGGAATAGGTTTCGGCGAGGTTATGTTGAGCAAGGTTGTAATTGACCTGATCCTTTTTATCGGAACAAGTGGGATCGCAGCTAGGCTTGACCGCAAGCATGGCATCTTGGGTGTGGATGCTCATCTGGTACTTGGGGAACGATGTGGTGATGTTGTCCCCGGTCATGGTGGCGCCGGTATAGGCGGCCTTGTTTTGCCATTGACCGTTTTCAAAATACTCCACATAGACACTATAGGTGTAATAAGGACCGGGCATGGTGATCCAAGTGGTGGAAACTGAACCGGCGTCGGTTACAGTCACAGCGGCGTTAAGGCCGTAAGTATGTGCGGAATCACCCTGCGGGCCGGACTTGGTGTAGAAAACAGCAACACACGAACCGGGCCAGGCCGCAAAGGTAACCTGCGGTAAGACCAGTAGGGACAGGAGCCCAATGAAAAGGATTTTGCCCCTGTTCATTTCACGTCTTTCTTATCAGGTTCCGGTTTGGCCTGCACCACCTGGACCTGGAAGGCTTCATCCCCGCACTGGCACCGGTAGCGCTGAGAATCGGGGTTGAATCCCGGTCCCAGGCAGAGGAAGCGGAACATGCCGTCACGGGAGGCACAGGATCTTTCACAGGCCGAGAGGTATTCCTTGCAGGGCTTGCCCGGTTCGGGAATCCGGCCGGTGATGGCGCCGGGGGCCGAGGATGGAAAGCCGCCTTCTCCCGAGTAGTGTTCGCCGCCCTGGGCGGTCTTGAGGTAGAAGCCGAAGCCGAGGAACACGGCATAGAGGGTCATGGCGTAAATGATGGTTTTCATAGCAGTATCCTTTTCAGGCAGCCGATCAGGAAGCACAGGGCGATAAAGGCGATCAGCAGTGCCCATCGACGGATCAAGGGAAAGGACGGCAGAATGGTCATAGCGCGCTCTTGAGCATGCGGTTGATGAGGAAGCCGCAGGCGATCAGCATCGCGATCCCGGCAAAGGGTGCGGCTAGTTGCAATAGCTCCTCAAAGAGAGAGGCAGCGTCGAAACCTTGGGGTAGCTGGATCATGGTCCGTCCTCGCCATATTCTTCCCGGAGGATTTCTTCGTAATGTTCACGGCGCATTTCTTCTTGTGCCGCTTCGTCCTCTTCGGTCAGGCCAAAATCATTGCGGCGAACCAGGCGCCATTTGCCAAAATCGTCTTCTTCCCAGTCGGTAGTCCAACCCACGTGTAGCCGTTCGTTCATCAATCCCACCTCATATGTGAAGCGATGACAAAGGCGATCCCGCAGAGGGCGCCCAGGCCGAAGGACATGATGTCCCCGAGTTGTTGGGTGATGTCGGCCAGGATCTGGGTGAGTTCGGCGGCGGTCATCCGAGCGACCCCACTTTGCGGATGATGGAAAAGACGTAGCTGGTGACCAGGCCGGCGATCCAGCCGATCAGGACCAGGCCGAGGCCCATGCTGTAGGCAGTCAGGTTAAGGGTCATAAATGTCGTCTCCGATAGTCATTGCTGGCGTGAAATAACATCTCGGAAACCTCGTCATCGGACATGCGGCCCCGCCTTGGCGACTCCAATGCATCTTCAAGCTCAGCAAACTGGTCTTGCGACAGCTCAACTCCGTCCCGTTCCCAAGTGTTTTCTTTCTGATCATAGATCGAGTCGCCCGGCTCGAGACTATCAGTACCGCGATACGCAAGATCGAGGTCGTATTGACGAAGCGGCGATATCTCCACGTCCCTGCGCGGGCCGTCAGGTTGCTGATAGACAGATTCGCCAGATCCGGAAAAGCGTAGGCGCGTATTATGATAAGCAGTTCGTGCTTTGTTATAGGCTTCAACGGGGTGCGCAATGGCACCGGCAAGAGCGTCGCCAATGGGAATCAAAATCAAGTCTTTAAGAATATCCAATGCCATGAGGATGAACGAACAGAGCACAAGCCCCAATACCAGAGTTTGCATGTCGGTAATGAGACCACCTGTTAATTGAGAAACAGCATTGAAGATGAGTTGAATGGGAGTCACTTTTTTTTTCAGTGGCAGAATAAATCGCTGATGGGGAGGGCTCCCCTCCCCATACTTTTTGAATCCGACTTAACGAACGCCGGATTTGCGGATGTAACGATAGCCAAGAAAAATCAGGCCAACCCCGATAAATGCGGTCAAAAGGGTGGTGACGTTAGTGGTCAAACCAGATACATCAGCAGCGGTGAACAGTGCAGCCATGGTATTCTCCTTATGGTTGCGGATTTGAGCCTTGCTCTACCTGCCGATGGTCCGCATCAGCATGACAAGGCCGAAGATGACAAGCGCAAGGCCGAGAATGCCCCCAACAGCGGTGAGCATGTCGGCTTTGACGCCATCGAAAAACGTGGAACTGATCAATGGTGTCCAAGTCATTGTCAGTGCCTCCAACGGGGTGAAGTGTTTATTTCAAAAGGGCGGGCACCCCACAACCCGCCCTTATCAAACCCCCCCCCCGGAGGCCGACCGGCACCGGCAGACGCCGGAAGCCGCTCGGACCTCCGAGGGCTCGGAGGAAAAGCCAAGCTTATTGCACCAGCCAAAGGTCGTGAGTGTAGCGCCGGACTTTGGTGACGTTGCCGGTCTGTTTGTCGACCATGTCGGCGTTGTAGGAGCGGCAAAGCACCTGTGTTTTGATGTCGTTGACCAGGTCGCCCTTGTTGCCGAACTTCACTTTAGAGATAACGAGCCATTGCGGCGGATAGGAAAACTCATCGGCAGCGCGGCCCTTGATCAGGGTGTGGATGATGGGGAAATTGTCCTGCTTGCTGACGGCTACCTGTTCGGAAAACTCGATCCGGCCAGAGATGAGGAATAAAGGCAGAGTGTTTGCAGGTGGGGTGTTTTTGTCGCTCATGGTGTGATTCTCCTGGTTTTCCTTTGGTTTTGGTTCGCGGTTCGTTTATAGGTTAGTGAATGGTGGCCATTTTCGGCCCGAGTTTATGGATCGGAATGCGCATGGTTTGCGATGGGATGCTTGAAAAGCAGTGCCAGCACTGAAGGTATTCCCTGAGTTCGCCACCCTCTTCCGTGACAGACACTTCCAGGGCGCTGTGGCACTTGGGGCAGCGCAGTTCGGAAGTGTCGGAATTGGGGAAGGATGGTTTCATTGCTTTTTCTTCTATTCTTAAAGGTGAAATTATGGTTCGTGACTTTGATTTAATAAGAAATATTTTATTGGAAATTCAAAACCATCCTACGAATGAACGAAATTACAATTTAATGATTAAAGGAAACATACCTACAGTTAACTCACATCTTGAGTTGCTAATAGACGATGGCTTCATAAAAGGAAAAATAGAATCAGATAATTTTGAATTTAGTACGTGTTTTTCAATTAATTGCCTAACAACAAAAGGACATGAATTCATTGATTCAATAAAACTAAAGGATAAATGGGGAAAAATTAAATCAATAATTAACGATAGTCGCGAAGAGCTTACTATTTGGTTGATTCAAGAGGTTGCAAAGAAAATTTCTTTGGAAGCGATAGGGCTTCCCTGAGACCATGAGCACAATAACCAAGACCTTTAATGTAGTGATCGTGTGTAATTGCACGTAATTCCCAATCGGAAACTTCTTTTTTATCGCGAAGTTGCTGAATATAATTTGCTCCAGAAAAGACAGACTGCTCCCATTTAGTAATCAAGCTGTGAAGGCAATCCAGTTCGTGCTTTGTGAGGTTCAATTGCCTATCAGCGTCTTTATCTTCGTATTCGTGAAGATAGGGGTAGAGCTTTGGAAAAAACTTGATGTGCAGGCGAAGCAGAACGCCGAGCAGTTGGGTGTAGAGTAAGAGGCCGACGCCAAGGAAGATGACGAAGAGGCCGAGGAGATGGAGGGTGTCGAGTAGGGTCATGGTGGTTTAGTCGTTAGTGAGTTCGCAAAGCATGAACTTGGTAACAGGGGTGAGCGCAAAAGATACCGAACATTGCTTGCACTTGAAAACGAGCTCGTAGCCGCTTTTAACGGTCAACATGGTGGGAGGCGCAATAAATTCGCCTTGGCATGACGGGCAATGAGACGAAGATAAAAAATCATGGTGTATGCTGGTTTTTCTCATGTTGACCTCGGCTTGTTAGGTGTTAAGGCGGTGTGGTGATATAATCAATTTGACAAAAAAATTAGGTTTTCTTATGAAAAATGATTTCGAGGGTGTTTGGAAAAGGATTAAGGCCGAAACAGGTCTTAAAAGCCTGAAGAATCTCGCAGAGATAGTGAAAATAACGCAACCAGCGGTCTCGGAGATGAAGGCAAAAAATAAATTCCCAGCTGGCTGGGCCTATCTGGTTGGAAAAAAATACGGACTTCTCACTGAATGGATAATGACAGGAGAGGGGCCGAAGAAGCTGGAAGAGCTATACAAAAGCAGGGGATTAGCAATCCTGGATGAATTCGAAGAATGGATATCGGAGGAAATAAGGAAGGAACCAGAAAAAAAAATTTGGTTCAAAATTCAAATCCAGGAATCATTCCCAGGATTCAAGGCATGGAAAGAAGAAAAGGAAGGTGGAAAGGAATTTCAGGTTGATTTGCCCAGCCAAAAGGTAGCATAATCGAACGAGAATAAAAGTTCATAAAATTGAGAACTTGTATTAAAAACCTGAAAACCATTGCGGCAGAACATTTTTCAAGGAATTCGAGAAATGGAGAAAAAAACAGAAAAAGCAATAAGGGTTCTCATTTATATGATAGTAGGAATAATGGCCTTGTCTATTGCTGCCTCCTTCTTGTTTCCATTCATCATGAAAAAATCATTAGACAATTTAAACAGTGATTTGCAAAATCAAATAAATAGAGAAAGATTAAGAAACGAAAATATAGTAAGGGCAAATGAAGAACGAAAAAGGATAGCGTTACAAAAAATAGAAAATGAAAAAAGAAAGGAAGAGCTAAGAAGAGAAGCGAAGAGAAATCCCAAAACGGTATACGTAAGCGCCTAATCAAGCACCTCCATCCCCATTTGCAGTATCTGTAATTTGTTGATATTCCATGGCAGGAGTGCCTCGTAGTCTTCCACGGATTGGGCGTTGGGCAGGTGCGCAAAGATATGGCGGA
>Ga0074193_1000571_pt1 | contig 58788 bp, 44 predicted proteins | sample EPASupsiteHSE605_FD_64523 | JGI IMG/M metagenome (GOLD analysis project Ga0074193, IMG submission 64523) | Bioremediated contaminated groundwater from EPA Superfund site, New Mexico - Sample HSE6-05 | ecosystem: Environmental > Aquatic > Deep subsurface > Groundwater > Contaminated ...
TGTGATTCCCATTCTCTCAACAAATTTATTACTCCAATCTGATCATTTCTATCACTAGGAATACATCCTGACACAAGAAAATCAATGAAATGACAAAAAACATCAAAATCACACGAATCACTCAAAACAATCCGGTCTTTTGTCGTATATTCATCTAGATATTTGTTTAAACACAACAAAAATCTCTTTTCAACAAGTTTTGTCTTATCCTGACACTGAAAAGCAACTTCTGGCATCAACAAAAAAATGTCACATTTAACTCAGACAGGGTTACTTGAATTCTTACATAATCGATGAATTTTGGTATAAACACCATTTCTTTATAGGCTTGGGCGCTCAAGTATATTTCTTTGGAAAATTCAAATTTGATTTACAAGGAGTTTTTCATGAAGAGTTATTATTTGTGTCATCATATTAATATTGACTCTCAATTGGTTGGATATGGTGGTACTGAAAAACTCACATTTTGACTGCCACTTCTCAAGATCTTTGTCATTCACCTGTGTTGGTGGTGTAATATATGTGTATCTTGGATCCTACTCAATGAATATTAATGAAATGATTATCAACAATATAGTTTGTTCTCAATTTGGAGGTAAAATATATTTCTCCTCATTCATGATATGTGACAATAGATATTCTGTATCATATTTCTGCTTCTGAATCAAATCAAGGGGAATATATTTAAGTATCAGAATGCTCTTAAACTACATTGGGAATAGTTCTCTTTGGGTATTCAGAGGATTGACAATATAAAAGTTACAATGAACAATGTCCATCGATTAATATCTGGGATCCATCATCATTTATGAGCTCATACTGCGCTTTCTCAAACAATAATTCATCACAATACATAAACATATGATTCTCTTCGGAATCAGGAACTTTTACTATGTCCTATGCTAACATTGTTCATAACAGCAGTCCATGCTCATGAGTTATTAGTGTCAATGGAGTATTCTTAAAAGAAATGAATTGTATAGGTTCTCTAAAAATACAAACATTCAATTCTACATATTTTCAGGTTCACTTGAAGTGTTTCATTTTTTTATAGATCATCATTCAGCGTAGTTCTTCACCTCAAAAGCAGTATCAACATCAAAAAACAATCCAATGACTAATCTAATGACTTACCAATTACAATTTTTCAATACTCTAGATTGCAATACTGATAGGGCTGAAAAAACCACTTAATACCTTTGAAAATACTCCAATTATCACATTTGAAGCAACTCCTATAAGTTCAATTAAAGAAACGCCCATTCTGACTATTATGAAACCCCAGTTCTCACTCATGAAGCAACTTCAATTCTCACATTTGGAGAACCTCCAGTTCTAACTCATGAAGAAACTCGAATTAATAATAGTTCAAGTGTTTGTTCATTAAGAATAATAATTATATCTCTTTCTATCATTATTCTCATTAATAGTCTGGTTTATGGATTCAGACTAATCCAGAATCTTAAACAAGATGTTTCCAATACATCAAGTTCGGATTCAGATAGATTTTTTTCAACTCCAATCTAGAGTGGAATGGTATTTTTACTGCCATCATTTTTGTATCAAAAATAAATACAAAATGGCCTATATTATGAGTTTTTTAAAACAATCAAGTTTATGCATTTTATTCAAAGTTGGTATGTTTTTATCAATTCACAATAGTACAGAACGAGACAGATATGATTTCCATGATGGAAAAATGAAAATAATAATATATCTCTATTGAAGATATACTCATCAGAGATAGTTTAATGTTTTACATGATTGGTAATAACAACAAATAGAGAACAATCAAGACCATTGGTAGAATCAGTGAAATTGAAAGTTATATAAAAATGAAGTATTATTTTCATTCATCAACAATGAAAAAACAAAGTTTATCAATCTCCTAAAAACTGGCAATCTCCATGATTTACTCCCATTCTAGTCATTAACAATCAATCTTTTTTAATGATTCAAACATTGGGTTAATTCATTTCCTATTGAACTCATAACAAATATTCTTCAAGCTTGGCCGAAGTGCCAATAGAACTCATAATGGGAGTTGGTAAGAAAATGAATCATTGACCATCTATCATCGCTTGAGGAATATAGGCAGATCAAAATGGAACATGAACATGAAGTTCAGACATATGCCCAAATAGAAGATACCCCAAAGCAACAATTTGTTCTTTTTTTTAATGTTGTGGCTAATGCTTAATACTACAAAAGAATATCTCCAAATTAATATATATTTATAGTTTTTATTCAGCATCAGCTCGCTGGAAGGCAGCCTCATCCGTTTGAATCATTTTAATAAGCATATCCTCAATTTGCTCAACAGTGAAACTATATGAAATCACACCAAGAGATTCTTTTTCTTGAACAAATCGTTTGAAAAACTGAGGTATCTCTTCAACAACAGGGAGAGATATCGTGTCATCTCTTTCTGCAAGAATATGAGCGTCAGGAATCATATCTTGAACGAATCTCAAAACATTATTTATGGAATTATTCTGAAGATCAACACGAAGAAGGTAACCACATTTATATTCTTTTCTAAGTTCATTGGGAGATCCACTAAAGGCCAATCTTCCTTTTGACATAATAAATAATCTTGAGCACACAGTTTCAGCTTCTTCAAGTGCATGGCTGGTTACAATAGTGGTTGTGTGTTCTAAACCTGCTATTGTTCTCCATATTGTCTGCCTTGATTGAACATCAACGCCTGCTGTTGGTTCATCCATAACCACAATTGGTGGGTTACCCAACAAGGATAGAGCAATACAAAGTTTCCTTTTCTGACCACCACTCAAGTCTCGGGAAAAATTATTGATCATATGATCCATTTGTAGGGTGCTGCAAAAAACAGTAATCTGCTGACTGATTTCTTCATCATTTAATCCTCTAAATGTACCAAATAAATAAAAATGCTCCCTAACAGTAAGATTGAGCACCATAACATTTTCTTGAAAACAAACTCCAATATATTTTTGAATCTCTAAAAATCTGGTTGTTTCAGGACCTCCAAATATTCGTAATCTTCCAGATGTCGGTTCAATAGCTCCAGTAACTATATTGATCATTGTAGATTTACCGGCTCCATTGGGCCCAATAACAACAATAACTTCTCCTTCATTGATATCGAATTCAACATCATCCAATGCTTTGTGGACACTATGACCATAATATATCTTAGAAAGATTTTTAACAGATATTGCAGATTCACCACTTTGCCCTGTTTGTTTTGTCTGTGATTGAATCAATTGCTTCCAAGCTCCTACAGAAAACAAATCCTTCCATGATAATGGAGGAGATCCAAACTGCCTTTTGTTGGTGGCATTGAACAACATAAACAATAAAAAGTAAATCAGACAATCAATTAGTAGCCAATACATACCCCATTTTAAGGGATATGTTAGCTCAGCATTAAAATGCTTCCATTTTATAGGTTCCATATATGTACGATAGCTATTATAAATCGATGCTAAACTTAATTGATAAGCTGACAAAGGCACAATTGAAAAGACATGTTTCAGGTAATTGCTAGTATTATTAGTATCAAGTGTGAAGAATCTGTGGAGATAGCCGAAAAACACGATCATTATAACCATCACAACTACAAGGGCTCTCCCTTGTTTGGAATTTTTCATGAATGACATAATCAAGAAACAAAAGAATATATGGGCGATAATAAACACAAATGAAAAGGTTAATATTAAGGAAAAAGATGAACCAACAGTTGCACTTAGATAGGCAAGCATTAAACTTGTGATTATGTAAGGAACCAAAGATAGAATGGCTGGGACAATGAATGACACAAGCCAATAGGCTGATTCAGGACAACCCATAAGCAATGAAAGGGCTGCAACCTTTGTGTCTTTTTCATCGAGGATTGTTTGAAAATCTGGCATGGTAGATAAAACAATTGGCAAAAGTAAATATATCATAATTGGAAGTGATATATCATATGTTTGCGTAACCTGGGGTCTTGCATACGGCTTAAATGAAACATCCATCATTGCTAGACTATACTTAAATTGTTGGTTAGCCAGAGCACTCCTCAATATCACAAATAAATCTCTTGTAGGTGTTCCAAATACGCTTTGCATATAAATTCTCAAATCTGGATTTCTTACAGCGTCTTCTTTATCAGAGTTAGCCCAATATATGGCAATTCCATTATTCTGAGTCGCATAAATCCTATTTTCCATTTCCTCCGTTGTATTTTGAAACTCTACTTTAAAATTAAACTGTCCATAATAAGGCTCAAACACTGTTTTAACCAATTCTCTTGTTCTATTATTCTCTGGTAATACTATAAACGTGGATTTACCTGTCGCTTGAAGAAAAATTGCCAAATTAGTCCCCACAGCTGACACGTTATCAAATTGAGGATTCAAGATTTCGGGATTAATAGTTGTAGTGTAAACTTCAACAATATATATAATGAAAGGCAACAATAATGCAACAACAAATTCAATAATTGTTGAAACACTCCTTATTTTTATCAAAAATTGTTTCTTAATCATAGATTTGACTATTCTCCAATAAGAAGGATTAGTGTGATGAGTCAGCGGAACAAAAGCACTTGGGTTCTGGCTCCGCATATTTCCTGATTATCGAAATTTAGTTTCTATTAAGAATAATCGGAAAATAATCGAGATTGACACTTTTCTAAGGGTAAAAAGGCCAAAAAAGAAATGACTCAGAAGCGACTTTCACCAGAGGAGATTTTTTTAGTGTTTTCTAAGATTAATAGTAGTTCTCGAGCTGGAATTGCTTTTGATATTCTTTTCGAATCTGTTGAATCACAGTTTTCCAGCTATGACGCTCCAAACCAACAGTATTTTCTATCATTTATTGTTGATAATTACCAGTATTTTGGTTTCATTCCCAATTCTTTTGATCGAATTCGCAATTTATGTAATATATTGGTGCAAATTGATCAGTTATCTAGCAAGATATCTGGATATGCGTCGCTAACGAAGCTATGGCTTTACATTGGAGAGGGATCACCTGGAATTAATGAATTTGTGGCAAATTTGGTAAAAATGTCTCGAGATTCCAAAGAAATACCCCATTTAAGAAATTTTGCAAGTCAATGTCTATTAGAAATCTATGAAAGATTTCCTAAACTCGTGAGTATTCCAATGAATCAAGTGATAGAGACAGCAAAAAATGATTTGTCGCCTTCTGCATTGCCTGAGCTTGCCTTACTTCAAGGCGGGCATTCATCAGAGCTTAAAGAGTATTTTGATAATAGGTGGTGGTCTATGTCTCCATTTGAGTCGTCATTATACGTTCCTCCATTTTCTTACTCCCTTGCTGCTATTCCCAATGATCCACTTCTTTTACATAGATCAATTCAAAAAGGTACTGTCTCAAATAGTTTTGCTGCCTCACTCTTGGCTAATCCATTTGCAACATATGGTATTAACAATGTTATTTTGGGTTTCTCAAATAGTATTAATATTGAGAGAGACAATCTATTTTCTCCATTCGATTCATTAGAGGCCGTTTCTGCAAAAAGCCGCCTTCTTCCTCCGACAATGACTTCAATCATCCAAAATCCTCTTCTCAAAGATTTTCATAATCATTCTTCGGAAAATCCAATAGTTATTGCCGTATTTGATATGGCATCACGGTTCAAAGCATCCGATCTCTTCGATTTTTACCGAAGCTATTATTCATCAACAGAGAAGTTTGATAGTTTTTGGGTTTCATTGTATAAGAAACAAAAACCTCATATTCAGGAATCACTTAAAGTGTTTTTGCAAATGTATCCAACAAGAAAACCAGGAATAAGTATTCTATTATCCAAAATCGATAGCAACGTGGCTTTTTCTGTTATATCCAATGTAACTGAAAGCCCTTATGTTGATTCTTTAATTGAATATGCCAATAATTCCAACAATTTTCATTCACAATCAGTTAAGAACATTCTCAAACATAATAATATCTCGATTCCAGACAAAGATAACAATTTAGCTCTCCCTTCCGTTATTGAAGCTCCACCCGTTTTTAGTATAACCAATAGAATTGTGGAAACCGAAGACAAAGATAGGACGATTATAACATTAACATTGAAGCCAACAAATGAGTTAAATGATACAATATATGGTGTTACATTCACATTGTCAGGAAAAGAATCATTTGATTCAGATTCTGTAATTTCCATCCCATCAATATCAACAGAAATATCAATTCCATTTATCATGAAACCAACCAAGTTTGCTTTTTCCTCTTTGCAGCTCAAATGCTCATACTATGATAGTAAAGGAGTTCCGAAATCATGTTCATTGAGCAATATACCTATATATGCATTCGAGTTATTATCACCATCAAATGTTGATTTTAATACTGCTTGGTCTTCAGGAGAAGAGAGTCGTGTTATTATACCAGCACCATTTTCTTCTGTTTTGGCAGAGCTTAATCATAGTATAATTGGAAAGAATTGTGAAAGAGAAGATGGAAGATTACAAACTGTTTTATCAATGCCGAATGGAAATAGTGTTGCCATCTCTGCTTCTGCGACATCATCATCAACTGTATTTAGTTTTATTGCACCATCAATTGAAGTTCTACTAATGATTGATGAGTATCTCCGAACATTCACTCCAATGAAAACGAAATAAAACGCCGTTTTTAACAACTATTCATCATCTTCTTCGTAGTCGCTGTGAACTAAAGGAGCTGATAGAGAATTAGTTATTCTATCATCACCAAAATCATTCTCAGATTCCAGTGGCTCAATATTCTCATCATCTTCAATGTCTGAATCGTCTTTCATGAGTAATTCTCTAAAACTTGCTTTGGTGATAACTTGAATTGGAATCTCAAAACACACTGACTGAGAAACACAAGTTTTTTGAGTAGATTTCATTTGAGATTCAATCACAAGAACTCTATTGTTCAAAGTAATCTGGGGTCTCCTGGGCATAAGCCGTACAATTGAGAGATCTAATTCTATTTTGTTTCTTGGAGGGAGAACAATCACATCATCAATTCTAACAGCTGATGGTGAGATAGAATATGTATCAATATTTAAAGAAAGATTTCTTTCACTTACACTCTTTTTCTGAATAATCTTTTTGGTTGTTTTAGTTTTTGTGGTTTTCTTGGTTGTGGTTTTTTTGGAATTATTCTCCTTGGATTTAGCAGGTGAAGTATTTTTAACTTTTGTATCATCATGTTTTTTCGGAGAAATAGTTTTTTGTATCTTTGTTTTAATTTCTGGCTTTTTTGTTCTATAATCTTCATTTGAGAGATCATTTATTATCGAGGGTTCCTTAATTTGTATTGGAGTACCTGCAATTGGCACTTCAGCAATTTTGTTCGACGTTTTTATCACAAACAAATCTTCAACAACAGTTTTTGTCACCATAGGGACTATTTCCTCATCACTATACTCATCGCTATAGCTGTAATACTCATAATCATCATCATTCTCATTTAATCTATGTGTTTCTTTAATTGAGGATTGCCTATAATGCTCAGTATGAGGAGCAAATAGAGGAGTTTCAACACCCATCAATTTGGTAAGGGGAATAACAGCTTCATTATTAGAAACTAAATGAGGTAGCTTATTAATATTTTGATAGTGTCCTGTTAACACATTGATTTGATCAGGACATAGAGAATGAAGTGAAAACTGTGGTACACAAATTGTGTTGTCATCTTCAATTGTTTTTGAACTTTCTTGTAATTTGAATAAAAGTTGGTCTCTGTTCTCTTTGGATATACTGCTGACACTATAATTGTTTATAAAACCAGAGAAAGCTTCAGATTCCAAATCGGATACACAACCTTGAGCAATATTAAGCAAGCAATATGAATATGCTTTAATTATTTGTGGCAATGTATATAATTTATCTAAATAATCTTCAACAATAATAAAAATGGATTGAATAATTGAGGAATCTTTTCCATTTATATCAATAATGTTCATCAATAGCTTACATGTGGCCTTAAGAACAAAGTTATTTGGGGTTCTTTTCATTATTCTATATAAAAAAAGTTCAAGGGCTGGATCAGGAACAATCACATTAAACTCTTTTAAGTAATGAATTGCATATTGAATCAATATATCCTCGCTTTTAAGGCAGTTAAGTATTGATAAAGCAGACATAGCTAAAACAGTATTTGGGTTCATTAATAATCCAAGTTTAAAGACTAATGATCTTTCTGTATCATCAGAACTGTCAAGTAATAGTAAAGGTAATGACTCACTTACAGATGTGTAAATATCTGGATAGTTACCAACTTGACAAAAGTATATTACCATTAAATCAATACAAGATTTCCTTATAATGGGTGGTATTTTCTTTGGATAACTATTTGATTCATTTTGAATGGAAACATGAGATACTATTCCATGGCCATCCATTAATGACTTAAATAAACACCAAATAAATGGCTGAACATCAACTGATTTGGATACATAGAGACCACAGAATTGGAAAACAGAACTGTAGTGCAAATTTTCAATGAGATAACAGTATAGTATTGGGGATTGATGGGCTACTTGGGCAAACTCATTTGGAAAGAAATCAAGTGCCGTAGATAGAATATTAGTTACAGAACCAACAACATAGTTATGATACTTTTGAGGAATTTCCAAAATCGAAACCAAATAATCTAACAATTCCACAGATTCAACAACACAAGGCAAAAGAAAAGAATTATTGATCGTAAAAAGTGATATTATCCTCCTTAATAGGAATGGATCGTTCGCTTTATGGAAAAATGAAACTATCTCTTTATATCTCACACTTCCAGTTAAATGCTGAATCAAAAACTGGTTCTCTAGCTTTATCTCATTGAACAAATCCTCGCAATGCAATAATTCAACTAAAGAAAAAGAGTCTCTCTTGTAGAAATCGCTAACCAAATCCACATTTTCATTCATATTTTTTACGAAACTTAACGTCATGTGTGATTCCAACTATTCCGATCTTTTGGATGATTCTGAGTTAAATGAAGCTTCTATTTTGAAGAATTTGCCATCGTTTCAGAAGAAAATTTATGAAAGCACTGCGCCAATTGAGAATTATTTAAATAATTCCACAAATAAGCAAAAATCAAGCGAATCATATCGATTTTTAGAATCTCTATTTGCATTATTTAAGTCAGAATTAAAAATAAACCTTGTTCTAAGAAACTCATTAGTGAATGAGCGAAATCTTCGAAGAGAATCTGAACTTGAGGTAACAAATATGTACCAATATTTCAAAGAAATGGGTAAATTAACCAATACTAATATCGGAAATTATAAAGATGCGCTTGAAACTGTATGCAATATTAAAAAGAATTATGGGAAGTTTAGATCAGAAAAGGAGATTGAGATTGCCCAAAAGGATGAAGAGATAAGAGCAATTAAGGCATCTTTGCAGAGTTCTGAAAATAGTAACTCAAATAACCAAGAATCTCTTAAGAAGCTCAATGAAAGTGTTCAATTGTTGCAAGAGCGAGTTGCAAGTGTTGAGCTTGAAAAAAAGAGCTTATCAGAAGAGAATTCCGACATAAAGGCATTACTAATTAAAAAATCTGAGCAATTGAAGTACACGAAAGCTCAACTGTCAAAGATACCCAGTTTAGAAAGTGAATTATCTATACAACAAAGAGAGTTAAAAGACAAGTGTACATCATTTGAGGAAATGAAATCTGATCTCACAATTAAATTGAACAAGAGTGACGAAGATTGCAAACAGCTTAAATTGAAGATAGCACAGTTAGAACAAGATGTTTCAAAGGAACAAGACACAATCTCTCACATGGAAAGGACTAATAAAGATTTGAGGATTGAAAACGAGAATCATAAAAGACTTAACACAGAGTTGAATAGTTCAGTGACAGCGCTTCAAAAGAAGATTCTTTTGATGAAGAAAAAGCAGAAAAGATTGATAGATGAGAGCCAAAAACTTCTAGAGAATAACAGCGAGCTTGAAGGAATCAATAATGAGCAATCATCAGCGATCAAAGAGCTCAGGAACGTGAACAAAAATCTAGGATCAGACCAGGAGTCTATTCAATCAAATGTCGAAATCCTGACACAAAAGTGCGAGGACTTAGCAAAAGTGATCGAGCAAACAGAATCAAGAGCACAAAAGAGACTACATAGTATCGAGCGCCTCAAAGCGGAAAATGAAAGACTTAGGAATAAAATGAGGGGCTATACACCAATTATTGATGATCACAGCTTATACACAGATACATTCATCAAGCTAAGATCATATCTGGGACTCTCTGATAATGCAGGTCCCAAGAGAATCCTGAATGCCGTTTATCGAATTGTCCACAGACAATAAACTGTTCAATTCATCAACATTGTAAACTATCCAATTTGGTAGCCAAAAATGCAAAATGATTCTAGTATTGTAGTTTCCGAGTCGCTGCAACATTTTCTTCAAGAATCTAATGTTTATGAGACTGAAGAATCTCTAAAACTGAAGAAACAAATTCTAGAGGAATTAAACGTAATTATTTCTGCTTTTATACTCAAAGTTAAAGGGAACACCGATACTCCCCAAGAAGAATACAAAGGCAAAATTATTCCTTCGGGTTCTTATTTTCTTGGTGTCTCAAATCCAGATTCAGATCTTGATTTGCTGTGCGTTTGTCCTCAGTTTGTTAGAATCAACGAACATTTTTTCGTAATTTTATATAAAATGTTAGCTGAAGATCGAAATGTTAAAAATCTTTTAAAAATTGAAGATAGTTTCATTCCAATTTTAAAGTTCAGTTATAGGGGAGTAGATATCGATATGTCGTTCGCTGCATTGCCTTTAAATAGCATTCCGGATGATATTGATATTTTAGACAATAGTATTCTTGAGAACATTAGTACTGTATCTGTCAGATCCCTTAATGGCCCAAGAGTTGGTTATATGATTCATAAGCTTGTACCAAATGTCGAACAATTCCGCTGCCTACTTCGAATTTTAAGAATATGGGCTAGTAGAAGAATGATATATGGGAATGCTTTTGGCTATTTTGGAGGAGTAAATCTTGCAATTCTAGCCGCATACATTTGCAAGGAATACCCAAATGAGGGGGTAGATATGTTAGTATTTAGATTCTACAATTTATTCCAGAATTGGCCTTGGCCTAATCCAGTCTATATCAATATGCCTGATACAGGTTCATTGCCATCATGGGAATCATCAACATCAAGGGATCTCATGCCAATTATCACCCCAGCCTACCCTGCCATCAATAGCATGTATTCTGCATCAAATAGTACTAGAGAGATAATGAAGAACGAATTCAAAAGAGCGGCTCTTTTAGTTGAAAATATCCTACTTGAGAAGAGCAAGTGGTCTGAACTTTTCGCACCATCATCATTCCTTACAGAGTTTAAACAATTTATTGAGATCATGTTTTCAGCAGATTCGGATGTTGAATTTGATATGTGGAAAGGTTTCGTGTCTTCAAAGATTAGGAAACTAATGATATTTTTCGAGAATACAAACCATGTAGATTTGGCTCCAGTTTATCCAGAAATATTCATCCATCCTGATAATCATCATTGTGCAAATATTTATTTGGGCATCAAGGCAACTGTACCAAAGGATCAATCTATTAACTTGAATGATCCTTCGGCAAAATTTTTGGCCGAAGTATATTCCAATGCATTAAGACCCCTTTCATCCAAGATTAGCCTTAAAGTAATGAAATCTGATCAGCTTCCAAGCTTCATATTTCCAAATGGAGTTAAGCCAAAGATTACCAAAAAGAAAACAACAAAATCTCGCCGAAAGGATCAATAAAACAGACTTATTACATTTTATTGCTTTGGCTTGTTAGAATAGAACTTGATTTGCTTGGATTGGTTGTTAAGTAATGATCGAAGTTGCAAATACAATTCTTGTACATCTGGCTTTCTAAATCGAGATTCAGTTTTTATCTGAGAAATTCTTTTATCTATAACACCCAAAGTATCTCTACATGCACATGATCTTTCTTGTATAATTGTTTCAGTGTCTTTAAATGTCTTAATATCAGAGTTAATCTCATTCTCTTCTGAAGATTTAATATTCATAATAATTTTGGTATATTCATCTAGTTCTTTCTCCAATTTCAAAATCTGGTCACTATATTTGTTAGATCTATCCTGCAATTTGGAACAAAGTTGTTCCATCTCATTTAAAATGCCACTAGTCCTGGCTTGAAAATCCATTTGTTCGATATCTAATTGTTTAATGTAAGAAGATTCAGAATTAATTATCTCGATTGGGTATTCCTTAATAAACGACTTTAAAAATGATTCGTTCCATAGTTTTTTTGCAAATTCATACCTTTTCTCCCTAACTTCATTAAGCAAATCAAAGTCAACCTGTTCTTTAATGACTTTTGTTGTTTTTTGCATAAACAAAATGAGAAAAAAAATCAACATTTATTGCTTGTTGGACTCAACTCCATTAATAGCGAGTTCTTTCTCGAAAATTTGAGCTTCCGAGAACCTGTTTTGCCTCTTCAACATTTCAATATATGATAATCCAAGTAAAACAAGCTTATTCTTGGGTATATCTGTAGCTTCTGATAGATTATCAAGGTCAGAAAACCCGATTTCATTAACCGCTCTAATAAATCGTGAAAGAATTGCATTAAGCTGCAAATTTTCCTGATCTTTTTGATCTTTAAGATTCATCAAATCAATTTCACGACCATTTCCAGAAAATTTCGATAATATAGCAAAATTACTGTGCAATTTGTTTTCCAATATCGATGATTCATTTATAAGTCCTTCACTCTGATAATGTATGATCTTTTTAATCAATTCGGTGTTCTCGTCTAACACTCTCTGAACATCTTCCCTGGTTAGATCCATTCGATTTGTAAACTATCCCGATAGCTACGGTTAACGTACTACTGTTTTTTTAGATAATCCTCAGAATCTTTTTATATTTCGGAGGAATTTTTGAACCTGATCGTTCATTTGATAGAGTCAATTGAAATATTCAATTCAATTTTTGAATAATTATCAGAATAAATGGGTAGTTGTTGTTCTTCTCTGAAGGTCGAAGAAAGAACAGTCCCTCAAAAAGATACTTCTTTGGCGACCGGACATTTAAACGCATCCTATCTTTCTTTTAATTCTTATTACACACTTAATGAAAGACCCACGATCTGCAATTGGCAGTTTTTGGATATTATAGGAAGGGGATCATTATCTAGAGTTTATTTGGCCAAAAATGCAGATGATAATAAGATGGCAGCTGCAAAAATATATAATATTGATCAAATTGGAAAAAAAGGACTAAAAACAAGTGAAAATGAGCTTTTAATATATGAAGAGGAGATTAAAATAATGGCGTCAATATCTCACCGATATTTACTATCGATAATTGATGCAATAGAGGATGATAACACTCGCTCGATTATGCTTTTCACTCCCTTTGCTCAAATGGGCAGTGTGCAAGCGCTTTTCGATGAGAAAAAGCTTAATAGAACCATGATTTTGACATGTTTTCACCAAGTAGCTATTGGATTAGCTTTTTTGCATTCAAAGAATATTGTACATCGTGATATTAAGCCTGAGAATTTTTTATGTTTCACTGAAACATACTATTGCGTTGCTGATTTTTCTTGTGCGAGGATACTAAAAAGAGATGATGAGATGCTATTGGATACAAAGGGATCACCTGCTTTTTTGTCACCCGAAGAATGCACAGAGAATCCATTCTATCCAAAGCCATCTGACGTTTGGTCGTATGGTATAGCATTGTATTCATGCTTATATGGATCCTTACCTTATAATATAAACAATGCACAGTCAAGTAATGTCGCAAATGCAGTTTTATTAATCGCAGAGCACCTTATCAGGGAAGAACTCTCACTTAACAATGATCCAGAATTTCAAATTCAGAATAGTTTGCTTCAGAATATTCTTCAAAAAGATCCACATTCAAGGCCCGAATTCAAAGATATTGTGTTACATCCACTGTTTGATGAAGTGCGTGAGATAGATGAGATTAATAGATTTGAAGATGAAGAGAGCCAACCTGAAGAGTAGAATATAGAGTAAATTTGTTTATTTAATCGTTATTTGGAAATGGACGCAGTAGCGATTATTGCTTATGTTGTTTTTGGGATTATTACAACCTTCGTTGTTTCATATATTTCTCTGAAGATCCTTAATATGATTTTGCATTATAGACCATCAATAAAAGCACAGAAAGCAGACCCAGCTTTGTCAAAGAATAGCGTAAAGTTTATTCATTATGATGTTCATTGGACCCCAAAATTATTTTCACTTTTCAAAAATGAACATAATTTTGACCGCGCTAAGGAAATTGTTAAAGAATTGGGATCATATGATGTTGTCAGTATCACTGGAGCATATACATCAATAAATAGTCCGACAAAATGGTTTATAAACCAAATGACAAAAATGGGATTTACAAATGTGATAAGGCTTCCATCAGTTGATATTTCCAGTTTAGAAGTTGTTGATGGAGGTGTTATCATGTTTAGCAAGCTCCCTGTTCTCAGCTATGACACCAAAGTTTTCTCAATAAGCACGGACCAAGATATGTTAGTTGCAAAAGGAGCTATATATGCACAGTTGCAAACAACACCAAATAAATCAATACATGTTGTAGCCACCTGCCTCCAATCTCCAAATGAGAATTCGATTCCAGAATGCCAGTCTGTTAGAATGAGCCAATTAAGAGAAATCATGTCAATGCTTAGCAGAAAGAACAAAGATAACAGCCCAGTTGTAATACTAGGTAACTTCAATATTGATGCAAGGGATGAAACAGTTGCCAAGAGAATGAAGCACAATGAATACACAAGAATGTTAAACACGATTAAACTGGAAGGATATGTCATGACAGATCTAATCTTCCAAACATATGGCGAACATATAGCAACATATGGAGATGGTGATAAGGTCATTATTCCAAAGAAAGATATCAATTCATGCAAAGCAATCGACTATATCATATCTTTGGTTAATGAAAACTCAGGATACACAATAGTTGGACAAGAAACCAAGGTTCTAAGATTCGAAGCAAATGGAAAAGGGTTCAACTTCTTATCTCCTCACTTTGGTGTCGCCTCTGATATACTATTCGAAGAAAAGACCAATGCATGATCATAAAGCGCCCTATTGAAACAATTTGTTTTAGAGATGCTCCATTTTTGGTCGCTTTTTGGATTTAATCTCTTCTGAGAAACTGGATTTCCAATACGAATTTGAAAAGAGGAGAAGAAATTAGATTATCTACTTATTATCAACTTTTTATTATAACATTAATGAATTAACTGCCAATCTCATTTCTTAATCAATACCGTATAATACTTAAATTCAAATGACAGAGAAACAGAGCCGTTTGAATACCCAATACCCCAGTCTATTCTCTCAAAAGGAGAAATGTCTCTCGAAAGAATTCCAGAGCACACCTTCCTTTGATATGCATTATCATTATGCAAAATGAAATGAGGAGAAGCATAATTTGTTGGGTGGTTTAAGTGTTTTCCTCCAGGATGATCTGTTATGATAGGAGGAACAATTAAAGATAAGACATCAAAAATGAACTGGGTATCTGTCCAATATGTGTACTTCCCATTTATCCAACCCCTAATATAATAAATTAGATGAATGGAACCTCCTTGAATATCTCCTGTTGAGCCCGATGCAAAACCGTGCAACACTGAATACCTGTTTGCGTTATTCATTTCAAATTGGCTTTTATAAGTAAATTCCCGTTTAACATATATTGAGTCAAAGTACTGATCTAGATTGACATATGGGTGCTCTTCTCTACTTGGTCTAAGAATTTCAAAAGGAGAAAAGGCCTTTTTCAGGATTTTTTGTACAAAAATTGGAGATGGAAAGTAATCTGATGTTGAACTGAAGTAATAATCAGATTTACATAGTCTGGCTCCTATATTACGGAAAAAGTATTCTGGCATATATGTTGTTGACATTGTATTAATAATATTCTGATAAGTTTCTGCAGGAACTTCATAAAATTCCAAATAAGGCATTATATATGGTGGAAAATCAGGCCTTTTTATGGGTGTTGATGGAAGTATGTATAAAACAATGATACTTAGAGATATATCAGGATATGTTTTAAATATCTTGCTATATAGTTCTAAAGTAGTCAGGAATTTGCTAACTCTATCATTATTACTCGTCAAAGTAAAAAATACTGATGCATATATTCTATTATCTTTTCTTTGTGAAATTTCAATATCATAAAGAATCTGCATTATTGAAGATGAATAATTTTTCCAATCATTAGATATATAGTGGTTATATGTTGATAATAGATCATCAGTTGTATATACTGAACAATTAGATTCGACTCTCGTTGGAGGGGGAGTGCTTGTTAAATTAGTATTCTTGATACTATGATAAATACTCTTTGCAGCATCATGATTCGTACAAAATTGCATCGAAGGTAGTATTGGTATACTTCTATTCATAATAGAGTGGAATAACGAAAGAAAAACACTTGAAGAAACAGGTGTGAAATACTCTGACCCAATAATTTTTGGAAATACGATTTGGTATGAATGAAAATTAGGATTATATTCTCTCATAGCTCTTATTAATGGAATACCCTGGTTTTGAAAATGCTCTAATACTCGATTGTGGACATCTTCAGAATTATTAACCAAATCAACAACTATAGATATATTTATCCTTTTAAATACTTCATACACAGTGTTGTCTTGCAAATTAAAATGATATCTACTCCTTATCTCGATATAATTCTCATGATTTGAATCTAATAACTTTTTAAATGCACTTCCTATTAATCCAGATGATCCCAAAATCAAAATATTTGGCTTTTTTGCCCTAATAGGATCTATTCCAAGGTGACAAGGCAAAAAATCCGCAAACTCTTTATGCCCAACACAACTTTCATGGTCCCTTTTGCCAAATCGCCCATTAATAGATCCAAAACACATAAAAAAAGTATCATACTTAATATTACTAAAACTAACTTGTGGGATATTCTTGGATGACAAATTTATGAATAAATAGAAAAAGGAAGCACAAATTATTAGATATAAGTTGTAACTCCATTCATTGCTTTTCTTTTTTATTGAATACATCTTTTTAAAAGAATCTTGGCGAATGAACGAAGCCCTAAACTTCACCATTTGTAAAGCACAAAATGAATTTGAATTGTTTACACAAACACATTGAAAAGCTTTAACGTTTGATAAAGAGATGTTGTAGCCACCTGCCTCCAATCTCCAAATGAGAATTCGATTCCAGAATGCCAGTCTGTTAGAATGAGCCAATTAAGAGAAATCATGTCAATGCTTAGCAGAAAGAACAAAGATAACAGCCCAGTTGTAATACTAGGTAACTTCAATATTGATGCAAGGGATGAAACAGTTGCCAAGAGAATGAAGCACAATGAATACACAAGAATGTTAAACACGATTAAACTGGAAGGATATGTCATGACAGATCTAATCTTCCAAACATATGGCGAACATATAGCAACATATGGAGATGGTGATAAGGTCATTATTCCAAAGAAAGATATCAATTCATGCAAAGCAATCGACTATATCATATCTTTGGTTAATGAAAACTCAGGATACACAATAGTTGGACAAGAAACCAAGGTTCTAAGATTCGAAGCAAATGGAAAAGGGTTCAACTTCTTATCTCCTCACTTTGGTGTCGCCTCTGATATACTATTGGGTCGACTTGTTTTGAAGAAACTCCTTATTTGGCTGCTTTGATGACCGCTTCATCATTTTGGAAACCCTGGAAACACTATCAAGGCATTTAGTTGGATTAATAGATCCATCGCAGAACCCAATAACATAATACATTTTGCTTTTCTTGACCATAACACCAAATTCTCTCTTTCTTCCTACCAAAGTGTTATAGTCAGAATAAATCACCAAATAATCTCTCTGTCCAAGAGAAAATTTTGATTTCATGGCTGTTTGAGGATCATCCATTAAGTGAGAAATCTCTTTTGCGTATTCAGATGTAAAGGTCCACCCATCTGAACAGGACCAAATATCTCCCTCAGAAGAAAATATAGCCCCATGAATACAGTTAGGATATAACAGTTGAATATAGTCCTTAAAAGTTATGCTAAAATTGATCTTTTGCATCCAAAAATTAATCCTAATCAACGTCCCAAATTGCTTTTCTCTTTTGCTTTGCGCAATTTGATTTTTGAAAGGTATTTATTCAGATTTTAGAATGTCGAAAGAAAGGATTCATCTAGCAGCAGAACAGATTTTTAAAGAAGGGCAGGTCATCCTCCATTCAAGTGTTGTTTTAAAGCTTCATGATACTAAAAAAGGTGGAGATAACCGAATTCTAGTAATATCGTCTGCACAGGTTTGTTACTTCAAAGATAGCTCCAAGCCGGTTAAAGATCGTGCTGGGTTTTGGTGCAAGCTTCAAAAATATGTTCATCAAGAAAATCGAATCGAATTGTTTTTCAAAGATGTCCAATTGCGGTTTGAGACTAATAATGCTGCCAAAATTGATCTAATTCTCAAGAATTTTTTCTTTAAAGTTTTTGCTGTTCAAGAATTAACTCGATTTGGAATCGATGTGAGTGAAAATAATGGGATGGTACCCAACGCAACCTCAATGATTATGCGTGCTCATATACAATTTAGCAAATTTGATTTAGAAATGCCACCAAATTTATACCAGCTATTAAAAGAGGTTTTTGAAGAACAAAGGGATACCATTGTTTTCCGAACTGAAGATGCTATTCACAAATATTTGCTCCCTTTTTTTGCTACAATATTTAACTATAAATATATGAAAAGCATTCATTTTCCGAGATCTACAGGAGGTGATTCAATTTATGGATGCTGTTCTACAGTTTTTAAGAGTGGAAGCCCTTTTTTTAATCATTTGTCTTTTTTTGATCCTCCAGATGAAAAATATTCTAGTTTTTGTTCTTCTTTATCCAATAATAGGGACTGTAGACTTGATTCCCTTTCTTTTAGCCGTTGCAACCTTCAAGAAATACATTTGAAATCTTTAGAACAACTCTCTGATAATAAGCGGATTAATAGCATTGGTTTTCATGATACTATTAACCAAAATTCTATGGATTATTTCTATAATCATTTTCTAGAATCATCTCTGGTATCATCTTTAGTTCTTCTTAGTTTGGGCTATACAAAGAATATTCAAATAGATAGCCTATTTTCTCATCTTCATCATATACAGTCACTATCATTATCAAACTGTGATTTGGATATTGGTAATACTTTAAATAAGATTTCTAATTCCGGAATGACGTCAATAGTAATGCTTGATTTATCAAATAATAATTTTCTTTCCAAACCAACTAATCTTAGTTTTCCTTTATTAAAAGTTTTAAATTTATCCAATGTTGGGTTTGGTAAAGGACTATTTGTGACATGTTTGAAGACTTTGATAAACAATAAATGGAATAGATTATTAAGAATTAATCTTTCTAATTTGAACATGAAAGATGAAATTGAATACACAAGTCTGTTTTCTTCTGATTTTGAAGACAATATTAGAATTGAAGAGCTCGTATGGTCAGGGAATCATATTTCTCCGGATTTTTCTTCATTTTTATCATTTTTATCATATACCAACACCATCATATTGGACCATTGTTTTTCCACTGAAAATGTCAATCACTTTCCACTCATTTCAAATTCTTTAATGAGATTAAATAATCTTCATAATGTTGTATTATCATCAAATCAAATTGACATACCATCCTTGGTCCATTTTATTGAGAATCATAAAACTCTCCAAAAGATTAGTTTATGTATGTGCAATTTGGGTGATGAAGGGTTTTCAAAAGTTATTAGTGCTGTTTTAGCTTCGAAAAGCATTTCTTCGGTTGACTTGGATGGTTCAAAAGTATCTTCTGCAATTTTCATACAGAATAATCTTTCTCAATTTCTTCAAAGGAATCGAGTTATCAACTTTTCTTGGCCTAAACATGACATCAGATTTCTAGCTTCATCAAAGAAATTGACAAGAATGGAACTGAGAGATTTAAAATATTTATTATTTGAAATAAGTGGAGGCCAGAAAAAGAATAAAGAGAACTATAGTATCATAGAATCTGAAGCCTCTCATCCATTTATGCCACTTAATATTATTGATGAAGTTTATATTTTAAGAATCGAAAATCATTTTCCAGATTATTATAGCAGTTTTGTTCAAGAGATGTTGAATTTGGATGATGTTTTTGAGTCATCTTCATCAACAATGGACAGTTTTGCCACACCTGTTAAGAAAATTATTGTTGAGTCATCCGATGATCAAGAACTTCCTGCTCATCCAGTTACGAAGACCATAATTGAATCTTCTTCTGAAGATGAAGAAGTACCACCTCCTCCTATTAAGAAAGCTATTGTTGAATCATCTGAAGATGAAGAGATTCCCCCACCACCAGTTAAGAAAACAATAGTTGAATCATCCGAAGATGAAGAGATTCCTCCACCACCAGTTAAGAAAACAATAGTTGAATCATCCGAAGATGAAGAGATTCCCCCACCGCCAATTAAGAAAGTTATAGTTGAATCATCTGAAGATGAAGAGATTCCTCCACCGCCAGTTAAGAAAGTTATAGTTGAATCATCTGATGATGAAGAGACACCCCCACCGCCAGTTAAGAAAACAATAGTCGACTCATCCGAAGATGAAGAGATTCCTCCACCGCCAGTTAAGAAAGTTATTGTTGAATCATCTGATGATGAAGAGATTCCTCCTCCAGTTAAGAAAACAATAGTTGAATCATCTGAAGATGAAGAAGTACCACCTCCTCCTATTAAGAAAGCTATTGTTGAATCATCCGAAGATGAAGAGATTTCTCCACCTCCAGTTAAGACAACAATTGTTGAATCATCCGAAGATGAAGAGATTCCCCCACCACCAGTTAAGAAAGTTATTGTTGAATCATCTGATGATGAAGAGATTCCTCAACCAGTTAAAAAAACCATAGTCGACTCATCCGAAGATGAAGAGATTCCTCCACCACCAGTTAAGACAACAATTGTTGAATCATCCGAAGATGAAGAGATTCCCCCACCACCAGTTAAGAAAGTTATTGTTGAATCATCTGATGATGAAGAGATTCCTCCTCCAGTTAAGAAAACCATAGTTGAATCATCTGAAGATGAAGAAGTACCACCTCCTCCTATTAAGAAAGCTATTGTTGAATCATCCGAAGATGAAGAGATTCCTCAACCAGTTAAGAAAACCATAGTTGAATCATCTGAAGATGAAGAAGTACCACCTCCTCCTATTAAGAAAGCTATTGTTGAATCATCCGAAGATGAAGAAGTACCACCTCCTCCAGTTAAGAAAACAATAGTTGAATCATCCGAAGATGAAGAAGTACCACCTCCTCCTATTAAGAAAACAATAGTCGACTCATCCGAAGATGAAGAGATTCCCCCACCGCCAGTTAAGAAAACAATAGTTGAATCATCCGAAGATGAAGAGATTTCTCCACCTCCAGTTAAGAAAGTTATTGTTGAATCATCCGAAGATGAAGAGATTCCTCAACCAGTTAAGAAAACAATAGTTGAATCATCCGAAGATGAAGAGATTTCTCCACCTCCAGTTAAGAAAGTTATAGTTGAATCATCTGAAGATGAAAAGATTCCTCCACCACCAGTTAAGAAAGTTATAGTTGAATCATCCGAAGATGAAGAGATTCCCCCACCGCCAATTAAGAAAGTTATAGTTGAATCATCTGAAGATGAAAAGATTCCTCCACCGCCAGTTAAGAAAACAATAGTTGAATCATCCGAAGATGAAGAGATTCCTCAACCAGTTAAGAAAACCATAGTTGAATCATCTGATGATGAAGTTCCACTTCCTATTGTCAATAACAGTTATCAACAAAAAGCTATATCTCTACCTCCAATTAACGAACCCATTGTTGGGCTCTCAATAGATGAATTAGGAGATCAATCACCACTTATAGCAAAGAATGATAGCTCAATTATCAATCCTGTTCCTCCTCCTCCAAATCACAATTCCATTTCCAAATCATCTGTTAAAAGACCAATCATAACCAAAGAATCCAATTTTGTTCCAAATACTCCTTCCAGATTAGATAAAGAAAGGTCAAACATGGCTCCACGACGAGGAATAATTAGTCGGGCTTTTCCAGAAACAAAGCCAAACAATACTATCAAGAAAGGAGAAACACAACCAACTCCAAAGAAGAGTACTCGTTCATTACCAAAAAAGAGATTACCTAATTGGGAGTTAAAAATTAACCCAGTTATGGTCCCAGATAATAAGATCATTATTGAGCAAATTGAAAAAAAGGAAACACTGAATTCCCTCCTAGAAAAAATGTTAAACGTTAAATAAACGGACACACAATGTTTATTTTCTTATTATGTTTTGCATCATCTAAACCAGCATCATGTTTAAAAAACTCAAAAATCACATTAGAAACATTCGATATTTTACCAGAGGTACCTAAATCTGGAGAAGAAGTATCACTGAATTTCATTTTCCAAGCTGATAGTTCTGTAACTCATCCATATCTTGAGTTTCGCTGGGAAAACTCAGAAGTTCCATTATTTAGAAAGCTTTTTGAAATATGTGATAATAAAAAAGAAGATTGCAGGACTCATGATTCTAGATACACGTTCAACCGGAGCATTGTCATTCCTTCCGGAGTTAGGCAAGGATCATACGACTGCAAAATGATTGTTCATAATAAAGATAGGAGCCAAGTTGGATGTTACCATTTCGATATAACTTATAACTAGACAATAACTGTTGAAAAAACCTGAAATTATAAAAAAAATCACTATTTATTCGATTTTTCGAGTTTTTCGATGCGCATCGAAAGCTTTTTCAGCTCATTTGTCAATGAAGCAATTTCGCTAGTTTGGGGACTATTAATACTGATAGAGTTATAGATATCATCGATACTCCTAACATTATTAGCATTGTGAGTTTCCAAAAAACTAACAATGGGACCATTCTGATATGCTTTAGCAATATCTATTGGCTTTTCTTTATCTATATTTTCAGCATTCAGATCTGATCCGGAAGATATTAATGCTTCAATAATAACAGTGGATTTATTACGCATAGCTACATGCAAAACAGTATTCTTGTTATCAGGAATTGATACTCCCATCCTTGTTTCAGCTCCATTTTTCAAAAGATATAGCACTAATTCTATATTTTCACTTGAGACAGCAATATGAAGAGGAGAATATCTACAAAATGCAACTATACATAAAAATGAAAAAACTAACTTCAGTTAATCTATTAATTTCCGTTCTATCTTTAGAATTTTTGATAATAATGGATAAAATATCTATTCTTCCAACAACACATGCATAATGAATCGGGAACAACCCATTTACAGAAATTGACAAAGAAGCACCCTTTTTTTCTATCATATACTCAACAATTTCTACTCTTTCATACAAAATAGCTAAAATTAATGGTGTTGGACCCCGTATTGACGATATTAATGAAGATTTATTATCCTTTGTTATTGGAATCTCCTTAAGAGGCATAATCTGATTTTAAAATTAAAAGGTACTGCCCTATCTAAATCAATCGACCCTAATACAAGCTTTCGAATATCATCAAGAGAGCCGTTCTCGATGCAAAAAACAAGCCTGTCCTGGAATTCGTTCAACATTTTACAAAATTTACAATAATCGTTCTTGGCCATTTTTTCAAACAGACTAAGTCAAAAAATATTCGAACAGAGTAATTGAAATCTATATGTCTCAAGAGATACAGATTACCATAAAAAGCATTGCTCAGTTAAACGGTATATCCAGTTTAAAGCCATCAATAATATCCAAATTATTTCAAACAGCTCAGGATTTTATTATTGGGGTTATTGATGAAGGGTCTCGTTTAGCAATGGTTCGAAAAAGGAAAAAACTAACTGCAAAAGATATAAACACATCTCTTCGCTTAATGTATCGACAACCAGTTATGGGAGCTGATTCGTATTCTGATTTAATAGAAGCTGGCTCATCAGAGGGACTTGATTTGTACACTTACGATACTGGTATTAACGATATAAGGAATTCTAGAAGTGAAATCCCTCCATATCCAATATCTATTGGACTGCATTTCGAATGGCTATGTCACAACGGCTCATCTTTAATTGAGCTTTCAGCATTTGATAACCAACTTGAGTCAAGAGAGCGAAATTACATTCAATCTTACTTTCAAAGACAGAACACCGACACAGATATATCACCTCATTCTAATAAGCATCAGTTTTCTTATGAAGAGCAAGTATTTTTCAGATTGTCTAGAGACCGAGTTTTGCTAAAGAATTCTGATTCAAAAGATAGCATGCTAATAAGGGAATCAATGTTAACCATCATACAAAGTGAAGGATATATTAAGACTCTTATTCCATATTATATTAAATTTTGCATGATTCAAATGAGAGACCACTCTAGGAGCTGGGATAGTATTTATGCATCTTTATCTATTATTAGAGCCCTAATACAGAATGACAAAATTCCATCCTTAATGAATTACTTGACCGAAATCATTTCCATAGGACTTACATATTTGATTTCTCCTGCAATTCAGCCATCAAGCGTTATGGAACTAATAAATGTGAGGAATATGGCAGGCGAGTTTTTCCATGTTTTAATTGACAGGATATGGCCTGATTATCCTATGGCAGTGACAAGGCTTTCTGAACAATTATTGGCTGTTCTGATTTCGAATGATAGTTCAATAAGAGTAGATGAAAAGTATGGTGCTTTTATTGGATTGTCATACCAAGGAATTGAAGTTACATCAAAATATCTTGTTCCAATCCTAGATGTGATAACAAACTACTTGATCACTACACCACTTAGATCAGGTGATAGGGACACAAAGTTTGTTGCATCTGTTATGTTTAATGCCATCAATAGAGCAGTTGGCATGTGCATACATCATGACAGCTATAAAACCACATCCCTTGGAGTACCATGTATTAACCAAAAAATTACTGTGAATCACAAGAAGGTTTTTAATAATTGTGGAACAGATCTTCTCCAATACTATATTGATGATTCGGCACTATACTATATATAAATTGCTATTGTGGTTTTTGCTTTTTCTTTGATATTTTTTCTGGATTGGTAACTGCTTCCTTATATATTTGGTTTCGGTATTCTCTTATTGAATGTGTAATTGTATCTGTAAGAGCCATTACCACTTTATTGGGAGAAACCAATTCTTTCTTGTCAGAATGAAATTGGGAAACATATGGATGCTTCAAGCTTTCTTCAGCATTTGGACGTTTGTTCGGGTTAAAATCACAAAGTTTCTTAATTAAATCAATGGCATCTGGAGGGGCTCCTGATAGCTTCTCCTCTAAAACTAGTCGAGGTCTGCTATATGTTAGGTTTTGAAGCATGGTTTCGGACATCGGACAGTTAATTGATTCAAGTTGTTCTGGTGTTGGATTGCCTGTAAAAGAAATAACTCTCTCAAGCTGATCCATTGTTGAAGCTCCAGGGAAAAGAGGCCGACCACTAACCAGCTCGGCTAAAATACACCCAGCAGCCCACATATCTATTCCTATTCCATAATGAGATGATCCAAATAAAATCTCTGGAGCTCGATACCATCTTGTAGCAATATAATCTGTAAGAGTGTCTGTTTCTGGATTCTCGTTCATGGCTCTTGAGAGCCCAAAATCACAGACTTTAATCGACGAATCACTACGAATCAACATGTTAGATGGTTTCAAATCTCGATGGATTAAACCAGCCGAATGAATAAACTTAAGAGCGCATAATAGTTGCCAAAAGATGTATCGCTGATGAATATCAAGCAATATTCCCGCACGAATTACAGCATGTACATCAGTTTCCATGCATTCAAATACCAAGTACAAATCCAAATCATTTTCCGCGCGATGAACATGAAGTAGCCCAACAATAAATGGATGCGATCTCAGTTGTCGAAGAAAAGTAATTTCTCGGTATGTTCTTTGGGCATCTGTTGGATTTTGAAAGGCGCCAAAAACTTTTTTTAGGGCAACTTCTTGTTCCGTTATCTTGTCTTTTGCCCTCCAAACAATTCCATAAGCACCTTTTCCAATTTGTTGAACTATTTCATAACGTCTTAAAATCTGTTTATCAAGCTGCTCAATGGAATTGCTTTTTTCTCCTTCATCCATAATAACAAATAAAATCTACTTGATTTTACTGTGTAAACAAAACATAATGTTAAGAATATTTCTGAAAATTATCCCCACTTTTTAACAGAAAAGACTATCCAAAGTCGGTTATTATAGACTGTTGTATCAGGGCAGTGTTTTCAAGTCTTCTTTGTTGAATTTTCACATTGAACAAAAATGCACATAGAGAGAGTATTACAACTACTAAGATAATGAATGCTGGAGTTGAATAATTTGTTTGATCTCTTTCTTGGGGGGTGGGGCGGGGTAAGGTGGTCATTTGACATAGTACTTGGTTGTCAATTGTGATCCATGGATCAAAAATAGTAATTAATGTGGTGTTAATTCTTACAATTTTATCATTTAGGATAACAAAATCTATGAAACTATTAATTATTGATCCAAATGTAACATCAAAAATTGAAATTGCTGTGTTACCCATAATGAGAGAATTGTGAATACTTGCACTATTAGAACTAAAAATTCCAAAATCTGCATTATTATAACAAATGTTGCTATTTTGGATATTAATTGTATCTGTTTTGATAATATAGCCTAGGGCTGCTCCATTATTCACAAAAGCTGAGTTTTTAATAATTACATATCCTGTTGAAAGAATTGATTCAAAAGAACTTGGATAGTTATTAGATGAGTTAATAATAATAAATCCTTGTGATATACTTAGAGAAGCTCCAACATTTTTTAATTTTTTTGGCGAGCATTGACACACTGTTGTTAGGTTAATGGTTATCATTTCAACACTAATAAAGGAAAAATGGGCAGTATCTGATAAGCATTTATTTCCACAAGAGTTTTTCATTATAAAAATACCATCATTACTAGAAAAATAAATTGCTCCTCCCATAGATTTTCGAAGAGAACTACAAGTTGAACAATTGATGAATGATGATGAAAAAATAGATAAAGAAATCAAAGAAGCTTGTAGATAAATTGAGCCTCCATTTGAACTACTATTAAGTCCATAGAAAAGACAAAAGTTAACTTCGTAACATGAAACTGATCCATTTTCAGAGATCCTATTCTGTGGAACTGATGATGTTTCTATATAACAATTAGATTCATAACTAAAGCACCCATTTATTTGATATAATATTGTTGGATAATTCGATAAAAAGTAGCAAGATTGATATGTTACATTCTTTTCTGGTGAAGAATCCAAATAACAATCATAAAAAATGCCCCCTAAAGCAATTTTCGGAGAATTAATAATTACACAGGAGCAAAACCTAATTTCTGATGATAATAAAACAAACTGTGGCCCATTTTTAGAGCTACAATTAATGAAATTGGTTAAATCCAAAGCCAAATTTGCATAAAAAATAAAAAATGAGTTTTCATCATTGGATTTCATGTTGATGAAAGAGGTGAATATGATACTATTTTGAACAGAAGTATCTGATATCAATTTAAAACCCGCCATTCCAGATAAATTTTCGGAAAAATTGGAATTTTTGATGTGAGAAGCTTTAGAAATCATACCATAAACCGATGATGCAGAAAAATAATGCTCTCGTTGTAGACAGGAAACATCATTTAATGTTACTACACCATTCAAATAAAAATTTTGGTATTCTTTTGAATAGCATGAAAAAAAACAAGTTGAATTAACAATATTGGAAGAACAAGTCGAAAAAACACCTCCCGTACTTGAGGTAACCGACCCACACGCAATAAAAACAGATTTAGTAATCAAAATTTCCGAATTTATCAAAGTTGGAATCACAATTATTGCTCCATCGGCGTTTTCAATAATTTTTATGTGATCAAACTTGGTCGAAACAATTTCAAACGATAAATCTTTGCTTATGACTTCCATTTGTTTGGTTATAATGACATTATTGATATAAAATGACACAGAACACAAAGAGAAAATGAACATAAAAATATATACAAATTGATCCACTATTGACAGAAAAATTCAAATAAAGCACTTTTTATTTAAGAAAATTCTCGATCTCCTGCAAATTACTTGATTGGGCCACCATTTGCGGTGTATCTCCCTTATTATCCTTCATGTTTTTGTTGGCACCGTGATTCATTAAGAATACAACGACATTATACTTGTTATTCTTTGCAGCCAGATGAAGTGGAGTTGAACCATCTGAAGAACATGAATTCACATCAACACCATGCTCAATATAATATTGTACCAAAGGAAGGTTTCCACCAAATGAAGCAATATGAAGAGGTGTCCCAAATGGATATCTATTTAAATGCAATTTAAGATCTGCTCCATGTTGGAATAGGTAGTCGACAATTTGAACATCTCCCTTTTCAGATGCGCAATGGAGAGGAGTTGCAGAATACATAAACATATCAAATCATGATCTTTCAAATTAACATCAACTCCTAGATCAACATAGTACTTAGCAAAACTAAACATGTTATAAAAACAAGCAACATGAAGAGGCGAACCTTTTGGATAGTTTGTAAGAATATAAGTCAAATCGACATTATGGTTGACTAGGTATTTTGCGACTTCTAGGTTACCGAAATAAGTTGCAAGGTGAATTGTGTTTCCAGATGACCAGTTTCGGGTAACCGAGTTCACATTAGCTCCATGTTGAATAAGCAAATCTGCAATCTTAATAGAACCCCTCGTGACAGCAAAATGAAGTGGAGTAGAATCATAAGATTAAATAGAAGGTATTTATCCTTACTATCAACAATGGCTTGGCTATCGACAAGTATTTTGGCCATTTCATAATTAGTGTGATCGGCGGCAACATGAAGGGGAGTGACATTATGAATATTTATATCATTCACATTTGCTCCAAGTGACAACAATTGTTTGGAAATCTCATTGAGATGGTTAGATATCGATATATGAAGTGGTGACCACCCAAAGTCGTTTTTGAGTGTGATATCTGAGCCATTGTCAAGTAAATATTTGGACACAATTGTATGCTTATTCATTAATGCTAAAAGAAGTGGAGTATTTCCTTCTGGGCCTTTGATATTAACCTCAGCTCCATTTTGAATAAGAAAGGATACAACACTCAAGTGTCCTTCAGAGGCTGCGGCGTGAAGAGGAGTCCTACCATTTTTATCTTGAGAATTAATTGATGACCCTTGCTCTAATAAAAATGTTAATAACTGGGTATGATGAAATGTTGAGGATTTAACCAAAAGACTAGGTAGATCGATTGTACTCTCTGGACAAAGTCTAAAAAGATCAATTGATCCACTGCATATAACACTTTCAGTGATCGCATTGTTCAAAGTAAACCCATTCAATAAAAGGTGCTTAAAACAGTGTATTGAACCAAAAAATCCTGAAAATGATAAAACATCAAAGTTTGAAGGTTCTCTTGACCATTCAAAGGGACTCCATTGGACATTTTTTCTTAATAGAGTAGAAAAATCTACTATATTTTTGATCAGTGATTCAGAATCATCATATTTCAACCAATATTCTAAAGAAGATGGAAGATACCCATACAATTTCATCACATCAAAATCGTTGGTATTTGTAACAAACGAAAGATCAATATCTTGAGGAGCAGAATCGAAAAATTCCCCCATATCAGTAATTTCAAACTCTTGGTGAAAAAAACAGTAGTACCGAAAAACAAAATGGTCTTGCCACATCTCATCAATCTCATCAAAGCTGAATAAATTGGCTTTATATAGGCGATAAAGCAAAGATAGACACTTATTCATTGATTTTTCAAGAATTTTCGCACGAATTTCTCCAGATTTGCAAAACTCACAACAAAACTTCACCAATCTGTCTAGACAAAACGGTCTTAAAGAAGGAAGGGATACAAGATTATCAACTAAAAAGTCCAGATCTGCAATATTACATACTTCATACTGGGGAGACTCCAAATAAAGAGAATCCTCGAAGCTTAAGTACTCATTCATTTGTACAAAATGATCTTTAGGAAAGAAAAGTTTTAATGTTGGTGTATTTTTTGATTTATGTTTTAGCTCAAAAGCCTGTTTATCAAATAGAGATTGTTTCTCATAAAAACGAAATGCCTTCTAATCCTGTATTTGTTAAAATCCCAGGATATCAGGAATCCGGGTTATTATGCGCAGTTCTACCAAATCTTCGAATTCCTAATTTTAATGGAGATCCAAGTGAATTATTAAAAGATCACATTGGTCAATGTGTTAGAATTATTGTTGATACAGATAATTTATTGTTTTGTCATGAATCAGAATCTACACTGAACGGGGCATCTCTTGGTTTTCACGACCATTACGAGTATTCTGGAGGAAAACTGGTTTCTTATTCCCAAAAAGGTATTAAATGTAACAGAACCCGTATTTGGAAATTGATCACTGAGTACCAATGTGATTTTACTGTACCAAAAAAGGCTCCAAGCATTCCAACTTTTTGGAGAACGGATGAATGTACCATTAACACTGTTTTTAAAACCAGAAGCCTCTGCAAACATGTTGATTTCTCAATGGATGTGGTTCAAGAAGTCAAGTGTATTTCCCAAAACATATACGAGAAAGAAGAATTAAAAAGCCTGTATTAATGAATATACAAATTTTATACTTCCACACTAAATACTATCATTTTCTTTTCTTTTTCGATATTTTTGATGGTACAGGACTCGCCTTTTGGAATTGAAATTGTTGCGCCTTCACTCAATTCCCATGTTTGCTTTTTCCATTGAAGAATACCACTACCTTCAGAAACATACACCAAATTGTGTGATTTTTTGCATGTAAGCTGAAAAGAACACTGAGGATTAATTGCTGTTTCTTTGGTTTGGCCTCTTGAAACCCGAAGTCCATTGAACTCTATGTAGTCACCAGAATTGCTCTCAACCCCAGTTTTTGGTCTTTCAGCTAGAACTTGTATGCTCACTTCCTTTGGTTTTCTTTTCGGAGCAGCTGGAGGAGGAGGAATTTCCTCTGGCGAATCCACACGGTACTCAGAAACATAGGACCTACATCCATTGTCATCAATGCTATAAATTATCCTCTCTCCTAACCAGGTTTTTAGAGGTTTTACATGACATCTCTTTTTCCTCCTGAGTGCTATTGGGAGATTAGATTCATCACCATCAGGACCAAATGAATGATCATTAATACTTTGATCTTTTCTAGGCTTTTTAGGCTTTTTTTCTACTACTTTTTTGATTTCAACATCCATTTTCTTGGATTCCTCAATAACTGGAGGAATGCTGTCCAAATTTTGAGGCGAATCATCATCATTAACATTGAAGTCTGAGAAATCTGAAAATGTTTGAACATTGATACTTGGTAGAGGAGGAGACTTGTTTGAATTTTTAATTGCTTTGTTTGGTAGTACATGATTACCTTCATCTGTTGAAAAATCAGATTCAACAAGATTAGCATTATTCGGAGATGGGGTTTCAGGGGATTTTAAGTTTTGGTCAATCCTATTGGATATTGATTTCAAATATGTGTTCGGAGTTTGAGGAAGAAATGCTGAAAACCGGGGCTTATCAAATGATATGATCGCTGGGGTTGAAGCAGTTAAATCTTCGATCTCAAATTGATCAATATTCCTAACATCAGATTCTTTTTCTTTCCTCTCTTTGTGTTCTTTTTGAAGAAATACTGGAGCAACAAACTCAGGAATTGATTCTTCATGCTTATGATTTTGGATAAATCCAATATTTTCGCTAATTTCGCTTTCAGTCCCGCTCTCTGATTCTTTAATCAAATTTTGTGATATAAACACCTGTTTAGTATCAACAGGCTGTGAAAAACTATCTTTCATTTTGGGAATATTCCCTTTTGTCTCTTTGATATTCTGAGTTGGCTGTGATATCAATCCAATTTGATCATCTTTGTTATGAATTGAAGTGGTTAATCTAGATATTCGGTTAGGTAACTGCCTGATATTTGGGTGGATTCTATTATATGTACCATTTGCCACTGTTTCATGACTATCTGATTCAGATTCGGATGAAGATGGGGAGGGATATGAGTTTTTGGTTTTTATGATTGGAGTATCTGAGTACTCAGGAATATTAAGCTTTTCAACGTTATGACCGATACCTATATCATCAACAATCCGGGATCTAGATATTCTTTCATGCTTTCCATTATTCATTGAATTAAATAGGGGCTTTGATACTGATGTTGTAGAAGGAATGGTATCATCAATTCTCTTTGGTCTACGATTTTCAAAGTAGTCTTCAATCTGAATGAAATCCCCGCTATCATCTAATGAAGACAAAGTATCCAAAGGACGAACGTAATTCTCCATGGGTGTTATGTTAATGCTCGTTCTTGGCACCCTGCTAATAGGCGGGGGTCTTTTGATATTAAACTTTGGAGATGGCAGTGTTTCATGTTTGATTGTTGGATATATAGCGGTGTTATCAAAATCTGTATTGAATGGGGAATCATATGACTCTTCAATAGGGGTTTCTTTCTTCCTCACAGGCTCAATGCTGTTAGGATCATATACATATCTATAAGTATCTGTTTTTGGAGTTGTTGGAATATATGTTCTAGTTCTCTGAGGTGATTCACTGATTTCAGCTGGTTTTAAAATATGATTATCGCTCTTACGACTGGCAACCTTCAGAATTGGCGTAGGATTATTCTTAGTTGGCAGCTCTTTTGGAGTCCTTGGGGTTAGTGGAGTCTTGACTTTGATAGGCGACACTGATATGCGCTCAGGAGTGCTTGGATCTGGGATAGGAATTGTTTTAACTTCCTCATACTTTTGTAGAGACGAGCCAATTTGATCGGAAGGTGTAGATTCTTGCTTAAACCTCGATATTCGAGGAATTCCACTCGTTTTATCTGGTGTTTTTGGAATTTTCCCAACATCCAAATTAGGCCGTAATGGAGAAGAATCTATATCAACAGGGGAAATTGCACTCTTTGACTTTAAAATTGGACTTGGTACTGTTTCAACTGGGATTTTTTGTAAAAAAGGAGATGGTTGCGGAATATTCATATCAGGAGTAGCCCCAGCTCCCCAAAAAGCGTCAATCGATTCAAATCCAGCTTCGTTAACTGGAATTTCTTTGTCAAGTCGTATGTTAGTCTTTCTTCCAACAGCATTGTTGTATATTGACCCACTTTGCTCATTCCAATCGCTAATATTCATGGGAGAACGAGGACTTTGCATTCTCCAATCTAAGACCGTTTATTTAAAACCAAAAAATACAAAAATCTATTTAATATGAACAAATGAGGCTAGAAGGAACGAAGCATTGCTGATAAGAACCAACAACAATTGCTCCAGAGTTCGAAAACATGATGTCGAAATCAGAATCGTCGAATAGATCATTACTAACTGCTTTCTGAACTGTGATATATGGTTTAATGGCACTGGGAATGCCACTCTTGATATCGCTAGTGGTACAGACAACATTGCGGTAAAAAGGCTGAGCCAGAACAATCTCGTTCTTTTTTATAAGCCGAATCTTGCTTAAACACTCGCTGCAGGTAATAACATAGCTGTTGGCACCAGAAGATGCAATAGACATGTTGTTCATGTCCTTAACCTGAACAGCTCCATCATCCAATTCAATACTGAAATCTGAAGTGTGTCTTCGGACTCTCGATTTACTATTGCAACACATACAACAAGGACTTCGACCATTAACAATAACATTACCGCAATCGCACTCAAGGTGTGTAGAACTCATTTATTTTTCTGATTGGACCAGTCTCACTTTTGGCACAAATCTCTTTTTGACAGTGGAGGATTTCAGAGCCACCGCGACGTTCTTGAAAACTAGATTATTTAGATTTGAATCAAAACTCGCCTGTATTTATACAGATTTGACAAGATAAAATTTATATTTGAAATAACCTCACAAAATTTATGCAAGGGAAAAATAACCCCATTACAAATAATCGCAGAACAATAAATAAAAACGAAATTGAAAGGAGATTCAGAATAAACGTAACAACTTAAATATTGATAGCCCAGATGCACATAAGCGATACCATAAGCATTCCTTTTGGTGATCGCGATCCATTTATTGTCCCTAAAGTTTTTGGGAAGTATGAATATCTTAAAACAGTAGGTTTTGGATCATTTTCTGTTGTTACACTGGTTCGAGATATCAAGACAGAGGAATTTTACGCGTGCAAGATTGTTTCGAGGGCTGTGCTTGTGGAAGAGCATATTTTTGACAGATTTGAGCAGGAAGTTCGGATATTGCAGTCTTTGAAGCATCCAAATATTGTTTGTGTTCATGATTTGTTTTTTCATGAGCTTTATATTTTTATGATCATGGACTACTGCCAGCGGGGCGAGCTATTCAAGTATATTGTTGCTCATGGATATCTTACTGACTTTGAGTCAAGAAAACTATTCAAGCAAATTGTTAGCGCTATTTCGTTTATTCACTCTAAAAACATTGTTCACAGAGATATAAAACCTGAGAATATACTAATCGATTCGAATTTTAGCGCAAAACTGGCTGATTTTGGTCTATGCCATATGACATGCGCCAAAAGCCTACTGTCAACACCATGTGGATCCCCATTCTATGCCCCTCCTGAGATTATTGAGAACATTGAATATGATGGCAAAAAGAGCGATATTTGGTCACTGGGTGTTGTACTTTATACTATGACAACAGGAACACTTCCATGGACTGAATCATCACAGCAGAAACTATTTGAGGAAATAAGATTTGGCCAAATTGTCATTCCTTCATCACTATCACCAGATCTTAAAGAAATCTTATCAAAAATGCTGCAGAGAGATCCTGCACTAAGGCCTTCTGCTGATGAAATACTCAAAACAGAATGGCTATCAGAAAGTGACTTTGCTTATATAAAACCATCAAAGCTTTCTAATCACCAGGGATCATTCTCTGGTTTGCCAAAACGCTCAGATGACTCAATTAAAGCAGCACATTCAACAACACTTAAAAAGTCTCTCATAATTAGACCAATGTGCGGATCAAATGACTCAAGGCAATCGGCTAAACTCATCGCATCTGTAACTCCATTTTTAAGAAGCACTCCTCCAATAGTTAAACTAAGGAAGAATAGGAGTCATGAACCTAAAAAATAAATGTAAATTATTCTCCAAATACCCTTTTTGATAGTTTTCGAACCGAGTAATCAGAGTTAAGCTGGTCATAAATACTCGTAACATTCTTTGGAGCTATCTTTTCAAGAGGAAAACTCCAATCAGGTTTTGTGAGTTCTGGAGCTATTTCAACTTTGGTAACAAGTTCTGGCGGGGATTGTGGCATCATTTGGTATGGTATATACTGAGGCATCATTCCTGGAATGAATTGTGGAATTAGTCCACTGGGAGATCCAAGTGGTTTATTAATTCCAACAGGTCGCTTCCCTATTTGAGCAGCAGGAATACTTGGAATATCAACTTTTTTTTCTGTTGGGAGTTTCGTGGGTGTTGAATTTTTCGGCAAGCTATCAATGCTTGATGAAATTACAAATTTTGGCTTTGGAACAGATTCTTGATTCTGAATGATATGTGTGTTTGCAACAGTATCAACATTTTTGGATGATAAATGAAAGGAGCTCTGATTGACTTCCCTATCATAAAGAAAATCTGAAAGAACCGAATCAACAATATAAAGTGGAAAATGGTTCGATGAGTCCATTTTATAAGCTTCAAAACGCTCTAAAAACGGGTCTAAAAATACACGACTTGATGTTTCATTAATTTCTGGCGATTTTGGTTCAGAATAAAGACTAGACAACTTCTCTTTCAAAACTTTAAGTGTACTATCATCAATTGGAGAACTAGCTGATAACCCTATCAAATCCATATCTGGCCAATCTATGTATAATGAACGATTTAATCCTTTGATTTCATCAAGAAAATTCATTAAAGAAGGCAATTCAGAAATACCAGATCCTTTAAAACTTATATACTGAACACTGCATCTTTTTATAAACTGAGACAATGAGCTGAGTCCTTCTTTGCCAATCATATTCTCAGAAATATCTAAATAGTTCAATTTGGTTTCGTTTTCTAAAGAGTCTAAAAAGGACTTAATGTTAGGTCCAATATACTTACTAAGTGAGCCTTTCATAATTACTTTTTCAAGAGTTGGATGGGCATTTATCACTTCTGCAAATTTTTTCAACAGAGATTCTTGGTTTCCGACAAAGCACTTCGAGAAATACAAGCATTTAATATGTTTCGATTTGGAAATAAAAGTCAAGAAATCATCATTTATCATGTTATGATTCCATGATAGGCAATACAGAGGAGATCCTCTAGATTTTGAAAGAGCCGTAATCGTCCTTCCTAGATCTTCATCAGATCCTTTAATCTTTGAGCAGGACAAAGAAAGGCCGGTTTTCCATTTCTGAGCCAAAATAGCAACAAAAAAAGAATATATGCACCCTATACCCCATTCAACATTATTTACATCAAGCCTGAAGAGAGCTAAGTCAATATTAAAAGTAATACTACCAATACTTTTGGCACAGTGGTTATTGCTAAGATTTAAGTATCGAAGCTTTTTCATTTGTGATTGAGAATATAATTCAATTACATTGGCAATTTCGAGATCACACTTGCACAAAGATAATGAACTAAGTTGTTGGCATGAAGAAAGCAGTGTTTCAACATTAATGTTTTTTGTATTATCAAGATTTAACATCACAATTGACTTAAAAAAGTCTTCAACCAAAAGATTAGAGTATATAAATGGCAATATTTCAGGAAGGAAACAATTTTGAAAACATATTGATGTGAGTTTTTTTTGTGTTACAATATCTAAAAGCATTGGGACATGCTTCTTGTTAAACTCAGAATTGCAAAATGACAATCCCTTTATTATGGAATTTGATGAGCTCTTAAAAGTATCAATAAAACTAGAAAAACTTTTTGAGGCCTTCTTATTGATTAGCAAATGTTGCAATGAATTATCATATTTAAACAGATCTGATAACAATGAAAATGAATCAATGTTGCTACTGATATTCATTTCAATGCTTTTAATATACGATGCAATAGAAAGACTTTGCATTAATGGAAGAATTGCCTCCAACAATGTTGCCTTATCAGGAATGATCACATTGGGCATATGATGCATTCCGATTTCTTTAATAAATTTAATTATATCCTCATTAATTACAACTTTTTGGTGATAGGAATAAGACATAAACCTAGAAATAAAACCAGCACCATTTGGATACAGTTTCAAACGAGATAAACCAGTAACCCCTAAGCTCTCTTGTTCTTTTTCTGAGAATATTCGCTGAAAAACTCTAGAAAATACCCTTTTGATGTGGTGAGGCTTTTCAGAATGGAACATCATTAATCCACTTCCGAATTGGAGTTTAAACATTTCCTCTTCGAAAAGGAATATTGTGAGATCATTCCAATAAAAAACTCTTGATGATACAGGTTTTGTTTCAATTTTCCAAAAAGAAACAGAAGAACCTGTAATAATTAGAATTCGAGAAGAGCTTCCTCCTTTGTTATGAACTTTTTCCACGATCTCTCCGTGAAAAACAATTAAACCAATTGATTTAGACTCTTTGATGGCTAACTCAATCTTTTCTTTTTCATCCATAATGAATTAAAAACACTTTTATTGTGATTCATCAGAAGGCTCGTCAGAGTACACATTGCTAAATAGCTTTGAATCCAGATATCTTAATTCAGGGTGTGATAATAAATAGCCTCTCTGTGTTTGAATTTGAAGAGATGATTTTTCCAAAACATCAACAGGTGAAAAAAACATTGGATTGCAATCTCCTTCGATGATAAGTTTCTTTTTATCATCGAATTCTTTGAGTGCTCCATCAATCTCTTGAATCCCGATAAATATTGCTGGAAGATCGATGGAGTTCCTAGGTCTTTGCATGTATCTATTTCTTTCTATGAGGGCTCTGTACAATAGCAATGATTTTGCTTTCTGAATCAAAGTGCTTTCAAGTTCTTGGCATCTTTCTTTTGCAGAAACTTCTTCTTCGGTAAGCCTTGAAGGTTGCTCATAATCTTTTTGAATAATAAGAGTTAACTCCTTCCCTTCTTTTTTGATTAAACCAATTGCTATCATAACATTAATTGCATCATAAACACGTCTCTTAATGCTCTTCTCATTGTAAGTATCTGGATACCGGATTGAATACAAAGATATCATTTGCTCTAATACACTGTATATAGAAATAGGATTTTGTTCACTAATAATTCGAAACAGATCAAATGACAATGTGGACAAATAAACAGATTGACTGGGGAGCCTATCCTTAATAACAGAAGTCATTAATTCAATTTGTGGCGGGTAATAGTAAACGTTTTCTTATTTGAATGATGTCCGTTTAAAAAATATTCACAAAAGTGTCATTGTTTTGAATAAACTGATTTATCTTAACCACTATCTAATATGTATAGCATTAGCTAGAGATTAGATTCCAGATATTTAACGATGATTTGTCCTTTTAAGAGATTCTAATTTTAATGATTTTGCATATTTTAACACTTTATCAATTCTATAGGAGAGAAATGAAATATTGATGAATATGAGAAGATGAGGATCCATTTGTTAAAGAGTCATTTCAAGAACTATACCAACCATGATTTAAGGATTAGACAGTTAAAGTGATGAATAGTTTTTCTTAGAAAGAAAGAAATCTGACTATTGAGTAAAATTCAAATAATCCTAATGACAACTACAGCAGTGAACAACATGGATACATGTAGAATTGAAGTTGATGGAATATCTTATTCTGAGAGTGAATATGGAGCCTTTTTGAAAGAAAGAGTAGTGATTCCAATAATGAATGAAGGAGATTTTGTTAAGGAATATATCAACAAACTAACAGATCTGTCTAACTTTCCATCCAAACAGGAAATGGTTGATCATTACTCCTCGTATAGAGAGAAAAAAAGGGCGGAACAGATGGATCTTGATATAAAATGGAGGACTGATGCAATTCATCAACTAAAAGATGCTCAAAAAGCTAACTTTGAAACAAAAATGAATCAAATGTCTAATCCAACAGGTTTTTTGGTTCCTGAAGATATTCATTGTGGCAAATTCTTTGATGAAGACAAGAAACTGTTAGAACCTAGTGGATATCCTAATAAAACCGAATTAGAAACAATAGCTTATGCAGCATTGCAGAATAATTGCTATTTAATGAGGAAGGTGGAGAAATTGGAGAAAATAGTTAATGATCTTGTTAATGAGGTGAAAATTTTAAGAGATGAAAACAAAAATATCAGTCACAATGGAAAATTCTGCGAATTTTGCTGCAATGATATTATTTCAAATGATATGAAATTGTGGCAAGATATCTATAATAAGGAACTTAAATCAGATAATGGAGAATTTTTCAGGAGAGCAAATGAAAGCAAAGCAGGATTCATTTTAAACTATTTATATCAAGACAACAATCTGACATATTTATTTAGTTATCCTAACATTCAAAAAGCCATGCACGAATATGGATTCCGAGTTAAACAAGATAAAGTGATTCCATCATTCCGTTCTCTTCAAAATACTAATGATATTCATTATTTTCTTAAATACTATCAGGATTCTATTAATATTAAAGATTTCATTCTAAGAGATTATAAACCATGCTTGACATTTACAGAAATGTTGAAAAACTATAAAGATCGTCAATCAATTCTTGATTATGTCAATAAAATCGAAGAGACACAGAAAAAAATAATTATGGAACAGAAGTGTGAAAGGTGCAAAGGAAGTGGTTTTGAATACAATTATCGATGCAGTTGGTGTGGCATCAAAATCAAAGATAGTTACGAGACAGGAATGCAGAGATATCAAAGAGAACGGATTGAAGCAGAGTATAAGTGGGGAACAGAATTTAGACAAGCAATTCAACAAACACCAATAAACAACTAATTACAATAATCTCTCATAATTAAACAATTTGGATTTTTTTATAAGAAACAACAGTGTTTTCACAATTCAAATTGGTAACACAACATTTTAAATCATTGATCCTATACTCCATTATGTATTCAATTGACTTTTAGATGTCCATTGGTATTTTGTGAATACTTGGAAAGAAGGATGAGAACACTAAAATCCCATAAATTATCGATAAACATGGAATAAATCCAAATTCTCATGGTATTCTGCTTTTTGTTATGATTCATGACAGATTGAAACATTAGTTACAATTTTTTAACGTGGAGGAGTTTCTTTTTTATTCTGATTGGAAAACGGTTGAACTTTTAATCTTGCTCACATTATTCATTTGATAAAAGTGATTATCAGGTTGGATATCTGATTAGAAAAAACATTTCGAAACATTATATTATCATGATTTGTTATTCATATTTAAACTGAAATCAGCTTTTACTTTGGTTGTGCATCTCTAACCTTTTCATAGATCTTTCCTGCAACAACTAGATCTTCCCAAGCCATTCCTGTTGATTTGAAAAACACAGGGCCGGTTGGTGGAATTGCAACATTACCACAAATTACACTGGAAATAGTGTGGATATCTTCCTTCTTAAGATTGCCTTCATTGATAGCAAGAATGAGATCACCTGCTTCAGCCATTGATGTTTTCATGGATTCAACAACGACAAAGGCCTTCTTGCAAAGTTCACCATCTGTTTCACGCTTGTCTGGTGTGTAAACACCCATAGCAACAACAATAACATGGTCTTGGACATCTCTTCCAGAGAATAGTGGAGTGCTTGATGTTGAGCAGCAAACGATGATATCGGCAGTCTTGACAGCTGAAGCATCACCAACGAGAACTTCGGGAATGAATTCTCTCATTTCCTTAGCAAGTGCTTCGCAGCGGTCTGGGAAGACATCAACAACAGTAAGCTTAGTGATCTTAGTAACACTAGAGATAGCAAGAATATGGAGTCTTCCTTGGTTTCCGGATCCGAAAACAACAAGTTCGTTTTCGTTCTTTCTGAGAGCCTTTTTGATAACCATTGTAGATAATGAAGCAGTTCTAAGATTTGTGATTGCACCTCCATCAATGTAAGCGAGTGGGTATCCAAACTCAGCATTAAACAAGTTGTAAGTACCATAAATCAATGGCATTCTTCTGGCTTGATTAGCTGGTGTTGATGTCAAAACCTTAAGACCAACATACTTGTTAGTCCATGATGGCATCAAGAAGAATTCGCCAGTGAAAGTATCGAGTCTAGACCTCATTGGATCTCCTTCTGGGTTGAAACCAGATTTAAGTGTTTCTTCAAGAATGGAAATAGCATCAGACCATGTGGCATTCTGTTTGGCCATTGGTTCTGAGATGATGATAGCCTGTGGGGTAGCTGACATTATAAAAGTGAGGTGGCCGGAGATAACTGAATAATCTAATCTCAGAATTTTCTATTAAAGACACTCACTTTTTGTTTGTGTAAATTGGCTATAATGAATATTCTTAAGTTTATTTATCGTTTTAAAGGGTTAAAAATTGAGAACTTGGATAAAAAGGACAATACATTTTTTGATAAGTATATTTTATCGTATAATATGATCTCATTCGTTAGTGTACTAGAGTTATTGGTTGTTATTGTGTTCTTTGTTTTTTGCGTTTTGTCTCTTGTTTATTACGCTTCTTCGTTTTTTGAACACAGATTGTCCCAATTATCGAAATGGATTCTGAGATTTTCGTATTTGGTGATTTTATCAAGCTTTATGTTATCTTTTTTCGGATATCCGGTCTTATTATCAATACTATCAGTAGTGTCGACTTCTCTTTGGGTGTTCATTCAGAAATCTGGTTATCCATTTGTATCACTAGAGAGACCAGATTTCGTTATTGCTATTGCTTGTACAGTCTTAACCACAATATTTTGGATGGTTCACTTTTTGGGGTCTGATCATTCATTTTTCTTCGTTTCCTCATGCTTTTTCTATTTCGTATGGGGCATTCCTTTCCTTCTGATTCTTTCTATTTCCACATTGAGCGAAGATCAAGTTAACTCTAGAAACATAAGCGCTAGATCTATTAATGTATGGAAAAGAATGTTTAGTGGCATGTTCAAGCCAGTTGTTGCAGTAAAAACAGATTGATTTATACATGTGTATGAACAAGTCATCTTTTTTAGGTCCAAACGCTCTTGAAATAATGGATGAAATATCCAAATTTGATTCATCTGAAAACGAAACCGAGAAAAAATCATCAAAGTTTAAAAGAATTGAGATTAAATACCCCATACAATTAAATATGGGAGAAATTGAAGAGAATCAGGTAAAAAATCGAAATAAACGCGAATTTTCCTCGAAAGAACATGTTTCGACTCCATTCGTCCATTATCCAAAGCAAAATGAGCATATATCCCATCCAACTCCATATCAAGCTGAACAAGGCTTAAAAATCATTGCCAAAATAGATATTAATAATGTATAAAACAAAAAAACTATGTATAAAGTTTTTATGGTTGCCAATCAAGCTCATCTCTAGAAACTGGGTGGGGGATAGGAATCATAAACTTCTTTACAGTATCCCTTGGCATAGATTTCCTCATATCGAAGCCATCTTCATGTATGGTTTCGTAATAATTGATGATTTGTCTATATAGTATATATCCCATTTTCTTATAAAGTGTTTGGGCGCTAAAGTTATTCATTCTGACATACAAATCCACAAATTGAGCTTTATAGAGAACATCACTCACTCGTTCAAGCATATTCATTAACAAAGTCGCAATCCCAATTCTTCTATATTCCTCACATATTGTAACAGCAGTAACATGTCCCTTAGCTTCCTCTGGTTTATCAGTTTTAGCTTGCCCAATAATATAACCAACAATATTAGAATTGTTATTCCGAACAGTCCAGCCCATGTCCGGCCATTGACCGGTGTAATAAAAATAAAACGGTATGTTATAAGTTTCAGTCCACTCGTCTATGTTTACCCTTCCGTAGTGCCAGATATCATTGAGAGTCCATCTTGAAATAGACACCATTAAAAAAGTGGAAGTTTAGCAAAGATTCTTATGAACAAACTGGAAATTGGTGGGCGAAGGCGGAATGTTAACAACCTCAGGAATGCTGATCTGCGCATAGTTGAGCGCGTGCTCAAAAGTTTGCATTTTTTGTGTTGAAGTCTCTGTTTCCGGCTTATTTTTCGATATCATGCGTATTCCATCGTACCATAGATCCATGGCTTCTTGCGGCCCTAATAAAACAACGGGCTTATCACCCTTAATGACGAAAATTAATAACTTGGTTTGCCCTGTTGGTCCATCAAATGACCCCCACTGAATGCTATCTATGGAACTAACAGGGAAAACTTTCTCCGGAATCCCCTGATCACTCTTAATTTTTATCGACATATCTTTGGGATCAAATCGGCAGGGAACAGGCTTTTGACTCTCCACAGATGACGCCTTATTAACAATTTGTCTCAGGAAAACAAAGTCACGGGGATGTGATATATAAGAGTTAATGTACCGCTCAAAATATGCTGCAACACTGGTCTCCATACAGTTTACAAATTTGAAGCCCTAACGTCCTCGAATAAGGCTCACAAAATATAAATTTTAGCTCATTGATTATTTCCATTTTTTGAGAGGAATAATAAAAACCGCACAATTCTTATGTATATGAATAGTTCTATTCCCAAAAACCCGGAAGGTGCCAGCAAGCGCTTTATGCCGATTGGAATTGGGTCTCACAGCTCATCGGCCATTCCGCAGCACTATTTCCCTGGTATATTAGGAGAATCTGGCCCTTTAAACAGGCCCAGAATTGAGATTCCTGTTGCCACTAAGAAAGCGCTTCCTGACATATTTACTACATGTCCTGAGTTAAAAGACTTTCAAAATCGGTTTGCTGAGCCTCTTAAAGTTACAGATCACACACCACCTCCTTCTAAGATTGCATCGATTCCTCTACCTCCTCAGTCGTGGGCTATTTATGCACAACCACGGCCTCCGTATAGCGAATTTAATCACAATTCGAAATCAATTAATCCGTATGTTTTTTGGGAGCAATTGCTTCCATTTTGTTTTTAATACTAACACCAGGCATGATCTTCACTTCATTCCAGCAGATGAATGGTCAAATCAGTTGTTTTCATTGTCAGAACTTAGACAGAGTTTTTTTACCAGAAGAAATGGAATCGGAAGGATATTTCCAATTAAGCTTTATCATGCATTGCTCATAACAAAGACATTTCCTGATTCATATCCTTTCATAGGCGTTGTTTGGGTAACAGATCGTGTTTTCAAGGTTAATTCAACAATATTTGCATATTTATTGGGAATACATTCCATACAAGGAGGACTATTTCACAAACAAGGTAATTTCTCAAGACATAACTACCAACAAGTTTTGAAGCAGAATTCGCATGATATCGAAACCAATGTTGATATATCAGATGTTGATGATTTCCTTATTCGGCTTTTTATTGATTCAGAGAATCGATTTTCCCGTGATACTGAATATGAGTTCCATAAAGACACAGCTCAATATGAATAAAATATATTTAACAACATTGTTTTTTGGATTCAACAGCAGGAATTAGATCCACATTATCTTTGGCTTCAAATAATGCTTTGTGTTGCTTTAAATATTCTGTTACTGCAACTTCAAACAGTTTGCTTATCCCATAACCTGTTATTGCACTGGTTTCAATATAAATCAGACCATACTTGTTCTCGATTTCAAGTATCTTTTCTGAATCAACCATTTTTGGTTCAATATCTGTCTTATTTCCACATAAAACCAATATAACATCCTGGCCCGCGTTTTTTTGTACATCTTCAATCCATGAAGGAACTGAAACAAAAGTTGAATGATTGGTTTGATCAAAAACCACAATGGCGATTGCGGCATTTCGATAATAAACAGGCACCAAATATCGATATTCCTCTTGACCTGCCGTATCCCATATTGTTAGAGTGCAATTGACACCTTGAATAACCAGTTCGCGCGAAAAAAAACCAGCGCCAATTGTTGGCTCTGACTCGCTTTGAAACTTCTTTGTGATATAACGGGTAGATATTGACGTCTTTCCCACATTTGTATCTCCAACAAGGATGATTTTTACTTCTGTTCTGTTACTCATATGATCCGTAAACCACCTTAAAAAACTCAGACGAGTTTACTATAATTGCATTCGATTGTTCGGATCAAAGCCCAAACAGCTCTAGTGTATGGAATGTCAATCTTGTGGAATTCTGCACGTCTTACAAGAGCACCATTTGTTCCATCAATTTCAGTGATTCTCTTGTTTCGAAGATCTTGAAGCATTGAACCAGCATGTGTGGGTGATGAAATTGCGAAATCACCAACAGTCTTGACTGATATTTCTTCATTGAAGAGTTCTTGATCAATACCATCAAGCTTGGCTATTAATGCAACTTCTTTGGCAAGGTTAATCAATAGCTGCTGGCCTTCTGGTGTACTCCAGCTGTCTCCAAAATTAACAGATGTAATTGCCGAAACAGCAATATTTGTTGGGTAGTATACAAGTAACTTCCATCTATCAGTAACGGCACTTGGAGCAAGTGATAAACAGAGTCCAGATTTATCAAGTTCTTCAACAATCCCTACCATTTTTGTTGGTGGAACAAAGTTCTTCCCTTGCCCAAAGGGCCAAACACTAGATGTTTGAATTCGGAAATTCTCAATGGACATAATTCCAGCAGACTTACAGAAAGAACATGTGTAAGCAGGAAGACAGTTAGTTGGATTTTTCATGTATTTCGCAATAATCTCTGGGTTTTCAAATCCTCCCTGGAAGGTCATAATCATTGTTTCTGGACCAATAATGCCCTTATTATACACTCGGCTCATAACGTCTTCAGTCATTGAGGACTTCACAGTGACAATAATGAAGTCGGCTGGATCGCTAGGAGCATCTTCATAGGAGAATACTTTAACAGGAATATCTTCTTCAGTTCCATCAAAATATTTAAGATGAGAAAATGGCTTCTCTTTAACCTTATCTAACAATGTTTGCCACCCATCAAGGAATATGACATCATGCCCATGCTTTAGCAAGGTCGAACCGTACAATGTACCCATTGCACCAGCACCAAGGATATAAACCTTCATTATAGAAATGAAGTGATATTTCAATTAAACTATGAAGCTTTTTTCAGAGAATTTCTCCATTTTTCAATAGTTTAAATTATAAAAAGTCAACTTTTTAAAACAACGATATGAAATCAGAATAACAGAACAACTGTGTCGAGAAAAATCGGTATCTCCTCAAAATTGTTTCAATCTCTTGCTGGTTGAGAGACTTTGTGTTCTCTATAATTATTTTCTTTGCTTGTCCGATAGGTATCCTTCCGCAGCCTGAGATATCATGTTTTGTAAAAATCTCGAGAACGGCTTCCTTTTTGATTTCAGCTGAGAGTTTCTCACTGATCAGAAACAAATCTGACGATGGGAATAGATTTGGCATTGATTCCATCAAGCTTAGTGTTGGTTCTGGTGCATCAATTAGTAAAAACTTCACGCCGTTAATACACAGTTCAGCGCCCAAGTGTATGTTATCAAACCTGGGTTTCTTTTTTTCTCTTTCATATTGTGATTTGTAGAAAAATCCCTCGCGAAAACCAGGAGTTGCAATTTCCCAGATTTTGACCCAATCAGATTGCAATCCGAAGCGAATATTAAATTTTCGCTCGGAATTTAAAGGGTTATCACACACCATTTTTGCAGAAAAGACAATATCATCCATAATAAACGTAGATTTATTTCCTTCCATTTAATAACGTGTAAACAGAACCAATTCAAGAATTGCTTTACTGGAATGATATTAGAGCCAGAACACATATTGAAGATTATGTTCTCATTCTTGCCGAAAAAACTTGATTACGGTATGATATTCTACCAATTTGAATGACAGTGTTTGAGTATGTATGCAAGTACTGCTAGTTAAAATGCTGTTTGCTAAATTATGAATTTTGAGCGTGTATTGTTAGGCTTGTTAGCTGTTGCTGAGGGTCAAAGGATAATTCTCAGAAGAAAGAATATATGCTAAAAGTAATTCCCATAACGCAGAACATACTATTGATAAGAAAATGAAATTATACCTCCATCTGAAGACTTTAACATCAGAAAATCATCAAATATTATACAAATAAAATAATTTGGCAATTATGATTCAATAAAATATCGGTGATTTGTGAAGGGAAATAATCAAAAAGTTATCTTATTAATATTATATTCGATTTTTATGCCAGAAAAAGCCTCTTTGATCTTTTCGGCAGAGAAAGCTTTGTCTTGGCGCGAAAACACATTTGAAGCAAATAAAGCAATGAAATAGCAAGAAAAATAAAAAACGATAACAATGAAATCCAATTCCATTTAGAAAAAGATGATAAGGCCTGAAGAAAGTTCAGTTTTTGCACCATAAAAATAAACCCAAAAGTGAGGGATTTTGATGTTTTTTAACAATTGGTGAAATGTTTCAGCAATTTTTCTAATGTTTATTTTAGGGCCAAATTCACAATAAAAAAATCGTTTGTATGTAGTGTTCTCAAAATTTCAATGTCTCTCAATGGTAAAGTAATCGTTGATTGGGACTAATTCTGAAGAAACCGATAATGTAATTACAAATGAAAGATCAAAAAAGATTGTATTTCTCCATGATTATTCGATTTCAAGAATATAAAATATAACAAAAATTTGTTGTATTTAAATGGTGAGTGAGAAGAGCATTCCAAAAATTCTTCCAAAAATAATTTTTATTATGTCAGAAATTTGACCCCAATTTTTAAAAAAATGTCCCATAAATTGATTTTTTATACCCCAATTGACATACCTATTGTAATGTATGATTTATCTCCATAATTAATGAATTTATTCGTTCTTCAAGAGTAATAATTGGATGAGAAATGTCAAAAATCAAATGAGAATGATTCTCATTACTGGATTTGAATCAAATAAACAGAGCATTGATTCTATCGACATTTTTGAATAATGTTAATAACACTCACTTATCACATATATAGGAAAAAAAAATTGAGCAACTTAGAATAACATTAGATAGATTTGGAATATCGGAATGATATCTTTCCAAATTATTATTTGATGAGTGAATTCAACAAATGTCCTTGTCGAGGTAATTTTCAGGCTTTCTCTAATAGTCTGGTCAATTGTTCTTCTGATTGTTTCTTCAAATGATCTCATTGGAGATATATTTATTGTATTTTGTGGGGTTTTATCATAAAAAGGAATATCAGCATCACAATGAAATGAATCGAAATATTGTATCTGATATGTGATTCTGTGAGTCAATGAATTATTGGTTGCTGTTAATACTGCAATATTTGAAGAGAATGAAGATGGTGAATGGTCTATGAACGAATGAGACACTTCTAGAGAACTTTGACATACACAGAATAGATAGTTCTGATTGTTTTGGAATATGCAATACAGCATCTTTCTTGACCCCCCTCCTTCAACATAAATAACTCCGTTTCTAGTAGGGCTGTTGTTATAGACTATATTTGCATAGCATACTGATGTTGTTCCTAGCGTAGAATAGATGTAAATACAAATGCAATCAGATGCCTTGTTGTTTGAGAAAGTACAAAATGTGCTCGAAAATGATGAAGGTAAATCGATCAGAATCCCAGATCCATAAATTGCATTATTCATTGAACTGTTAGTGATATCAAATCTCTGTGTTCCTGATCTTAAGTGGACAGAATTATACCCAGATGCTGCATATGAACAGCATAAAACTGAGAGATACTCCAATTGATTCACAGATGATGCTTGAAGATAAGCAAAATGCCCTTGAGAGGAAGCAGAACAGTTCTTAGCACAAATCATTCTGAGATAAGAATTATAAGAAACAAAATAAATTGCTCCTCCGTGACCAGAAGAACATGAACATTTGAAGAAAATGGAATTATTGACACTCATTGAGTAAGATCCACCACTCACGCAAATAATTCCACCATTACCAGAGAATGGAGAAGATCTTGAAAAATAACACTGGGCAATACCGATATTTTGGCTCTCATAAGACCTGCCTTGGTCAATGATTTCTCTAATGCATCCAGTATCAGCTCTCAAAGAAACATCTTTGACAAAAAATGGTGGCACAATTTGTTTGATAAGTGATTTTGCTGGAAGTTTTGTTATTTGTTTGGATTCAGTAACAATTATTGTCTTGAGAACACCTGAATTTTCATTTTCACGTCCAGGATGGAGATAAGATGGTAAAAATCTATTATTTTTATTGCTCTCGAAAATGGATAAAACAAGTATTATGAATATAATACCTGTTTTCATTATTGCCATACACACAGATTGAAATGTTCTTGTAAGCAACTTTGTCACAATTTGGAAAATAACTTTTTGAAAAAATGACCAGTTAAAACGACAAACCCGAGTTTCAAGAATTATAACGATTAGACTCACGTTTTTTAAAGTTGTATAAATAATAGGAGGATCAATAGTTCTGGTTGCAGCTGAAACATGGATAATAAAAATTTGATTCAAGGAGTTTCATGTTGACTAAATGATCACAATAACAAAGAAGAAATATCTCCAAATACTGGGTGATTAAGCTGATATAGGAAATACTTGGTATATACACGAAAAAATTATATTCTCTTGCTCTGTTTCTTTAGTAATGACTTGAATTTTCGAACAATAGGGAGTTTTCAATAAGTGAAACATTATATTATTATTTATTGAATTAAACATGGAGCTGACATAAATGCAAAAACTGATAAACTTGAGAATATAAGCATACAAGTAGATGGATATCTAAAAGGCACACCTCTTCATATAGCTGTGGATATTGGTCATCATTAAATTGTCGAGTATCTGGTGAATAATGGAGCTGATATTAATTTAAAGGATAGAGATGAAGTAACTCCTCTTCATTGTTCTGCTGAAAAAGGGCATTTATCTTTTGTGGAATATCTGGTAAATAAAGGAGCTGATGTGAATGCAAAAAACATTTATGGTGACACTCCATTGGGTCTGGCAAGGAAATCCAATGTTATTGAATTTCTCCAAAAATAATGAGACAAAAGGGTAATTAAAAAAGCTATTTCATTTTCTTTTTATTGATTCATAAAAGGAGAGTCATTTTTCGAAAGATATTGAAACTGAATATTTTTGTCCATTTATTCATATTGGTGAATCATTAATGTTTAAGAAATCATTATTCATAAATAAAAGAAAATACAAGAATACCTCTTGTATAATAAGCCTAAGTCATCCCTATTTATCATAAAAAAATGTCCTTATAAGTGTGTTGATTCGAAGAATACTCATTATGTCGAAACAAATCTATATCATTTGGCAAGGAATACAATAATTCCACTTAAGATGAATCGATTCTGATTTATTGATAACATTTTGGTGCTTTTATACTCGTAAAATGGCTGATTACAGCTACAATCCGAATAAACCATAGAGAAAAACGTAGTTATTCCGCTTGATGCAAACTTATTTCCATTTATTGTGGAACAACCTGTGAATGGACTCATATTATCAAATGAGCAATTATAAAAAGTAGCCAAAAATGAATAAGTGAACTTTCCTTTCATACTCACAAAACTGCAGTACCTATAGGAAACATTAACACAAGTTGTACCGATTTGCAAAGCCCCATTCCAACCAGAGTCTTCATTTAGGCATGTTATATTGTACAAATTGTGATACTCTAGGTTAAGATGATATGCATCATTAAACCTTTCTATTGCTTTGCCAACACAATGTTGTATTGAGATAAAACGAATCTCAGAGTAGCGAGCTTCATAAATATAAAAAGCAGCTCCGTGATTCAAAACACTATTTGATGATGAATTAATATTTGTGATTAATTTGGGTTTCCTAAAACACATTGAACCGAAAGAACCAATACATTCTGTTGAGCACATAAATACAAACCCTCTATCAATATATGATTCTGCAGGTTCAAGCATAAAAGCATGAACCTCAGATTGAGCTTTGCACTTTGATAAACATATCCTATTAATAATTGCTGATGTAATAGAGCTGGATATATAAAACGCAGCATATTTCTGTGAAGTATATAAAGAATAAAAACTGCAATCATCTATTTCAATAGATGCAACAAGATTAGCATAAAAAGCAGATCCGCTTTCAGATGAGTGAATATTCTGAAACCTGCAATTTCGAAACAAAATTTCCCCATTATCCCCTGATATAGAATTTAGACGTGAATTTTGTACCAAATCAACATATGGTCCACTATTAAGATAAATTGCCCTTGCTAAAAAGCCAGAAAACAATGAATTCTTCATTTGTAAATTATTCCCGTCAAAAAAGCTCCCAAAAAAGAAAAGGCAGCGAATATCAGAACCAAAAAAATACATATTTTTCATATTAATCATTGGTGAGGCTCCAAATTGTCGAGAAACTATCAAACTTTGAACAGAATAATTCATCAAAATGAAATCTTTAAATCAAAGACTCGTATTTTTCGTCGTACTCTTTCTTATGGAAGAAGTGGTATGCTGCTCCAGCAATGACTCCCAATATTATGATTATTATTATTGATGGAATAGGAGAGTTAGAACTTGTTGATACAGCTGTGATAACAAGTCTTATCTGAGAATAGATTTCAGAATTGACCAATTTGGCATTGAGATTGAACGACCCATGCTTCATACTTGTGGGGTATATTTGGATTTTATTCAGGAAGTCAGCTGGGACTCTGCGAGGGGGATTGAATCCAATGAAACGAATTGAAAATTCTTGATTATTGACAAGTGTTGAACGAACAGAATCTGGCATTTCCCAATTCATACTTATTGACTTTGGTAATGTTACTGAATCATAATCCCTTATTGTTAACAATGATGAATAGTTATTAATAGTTGAATGAATGATGAATGAATTACCTGATATTTGATCTGAGGAAATACTCAGTGTTGTTCCTTTAGCTAAATCAACAGTGGGGTTGGTTGAAACACCATCTAGCGTGAGTGATGAATGGCTTCCTATTGATAGATTGGATATTACAGTATGAGAACCAGTTAGAACAGAATCCGATTCAACAATTCCATTAACAATAACATGTTTCTGTGATAAAACTCTAAGATTTGTCTTATGGAGGGTATTTACATCCAAAACAAGAGAGTTTGAAGGGTTGATAATAAATTCAACACTTTTAGTGTTAACAAGAACATTAATCCTATTTGATGTTGTATTAATAACTAATACTCCATCAGAAGTGAGGTTCAGTACTGGTTTGTCATTATTCGATAATGAATCACTAATTACTAACGTTGGACCATAATTTCCAAATATTGGCTCAATTGGGAAGACCTTCCCTCCATCATTATCAATAAAAAGAGACATTCGATCTGGAAAAACAAATTTTGTATTTCCATATTGATACTCTGAAGGAACAACAATTGAACAATCATTATTGTTAGATAAATAAAGGCCAGAAGCAATGTATTTGATTCTCATTGTTTGGTCAAACAGAACTCTTAGCATTGTAGCTTTAACTTGAGGAATTGAAGCAAAATATATTTCGGAATTCCCAGTAACTTGAAGTTGGTTTTGAATATAGCTTCCTTTTCTAATTTTGATGAATGGAATATCAATCACATTGGAATAATCAATTAGGAAACACCCCTTTTGCAAGTCCAAAGAAGATATGGTATTCCGTGTATTACTTGTGATTTTGATCATGGACAAGACTGATTCATTATATCCAACAATACTCAAAGAGATATTCCTTGTACTGCAGTCAAAGCAAGCATAATAACTCATATTTGTCATTACAATAACATCAATTATTTTCGTGTTAGATGCAATTGCTGAGCTAATTTTGGAAATATTTTCGTGGTTGAAATATAAATACGAATAATAGCACCAATATCCTATTTCTGAAATACATATTTTAAGGTTTTCAACCATAGGATTAGAAACTAATCTTATTCCCATTTTCCCACTTGATGGACTTACAATTTCAAGAGAATTCTGACCTGGATTAAAACCAGGAATTACACTATAAGGTGATCCATAAACAAAAGACTGGGGGATAATCAACTCTGGTCCTTCAATAATGATGCATGGTCTATCAACTAATAGTTGAGCTTCTTGAATTGAAGGACGATGTCCTGTGAAAATAATCCTCAATTCTATTGATGTAGCATTTAAAAAGACCCCTTTGTCTCTGGGAATGACATCTTCCATTGTGTATTCAAATACAATAGGATAATTGTTAGAGGCTCGATTAATACGAAAGGTAGAATCAATGCAATTAATCTGCCTCACATTCAAATTAATATTTCCATCAAAGTACCCCGGTTCAAAAGCTTTGAATAGGTTAATTTCACCAATATTGACTCCAATATCATTTCGAATTGTTGTGAAAACTGGAGAGTTTTGGATTAATAATTGCTGTATTGTTATCCCAATTGCAAAACATATCTCTGATTGATTGTAAGCAGCCAATTTATTGATATTTAGATTTTGTTGTGTTGCTTTGAGTATTGTTTTCCCACTATATACATTGATTATACCCCTAAAGTGAGAAGAAATGGTAATTTGTTGGTTCTCATAACAATTAATCGTGGCAACTGATATGGAATTCTGAGAGTAATATGTTGCTTTTGAATTTCCTCTTAGTATTATTTGGAAATCAAAGCTATACTCATAAATAAAGTATCCTGTTTCCCCTTCAAACTGTTCAAAAACGAAATATGTATTGGTCAATCTATAAAAAGTAACATAATTTGAAAACAATTTAAGACTTATTGTATTCTGTTCTAAAGAAACCTGTGATTGATTTGGAAAACCAAGTATTCGAATAGCATTAGACCCAGAATCAGAGCAGTATATGTCAAAATCTCTTTTAAGAATACTACCATGACCAATTGAATTGAACACTGCATCAAAAACCCAAACAGTTCGGAAAAACTGGAGTGAATAGAAATCAGAATCCAGCTTATATGCTGCAAATCCACAAGATACATTATGGAAAGTGACATTGATCAGATGACAATCACTAATCACAATATAATCATCAGATTTGCTAATCCAAATGCTTATATTTTCTGCTGAGAATGATTTTATTCGATTATTATTACTGATTCCACAAAAATTCATATATATCACAGAATCCGTATTTCCCTCCATTGATATATTCGCTCCGATAAAATGAAACATATCTATATAAATGGGAGAACTCATATCATTAATAATATAAAGTCTGTTATCACTATTTTCAGGATTATATAAGTTATAGAATTCTTCAATACTTGTTACCGGATCATACCCAAGGGGGCATTGTGAAGAACTTGGTAGTTGATTAATGCAATAATGTTGTGCAAAAACATTGCATATTAACAAGGGTAATAACATATGTGAAGTGTTGGCAGATCATTCAACCCTCTGAAAAAATACATAATTCGGTGATAAATGTAAATAATTGAATGGATCATTGACATTTATTGAAAAACATAATTGAGGGATTCTTAACGTTGGATCTTTTGAAAAATGTCACAATACAAAAAATCCAAAGAATCCGAACTGTTAATGGTTTTTTATATTGAGGATTTGTCTCATTTTGAATGATTTATGGCTTTGTCTTTGTGAATTGAATGTATTTTGGTTAATTTCCGAAGAATTTTGCAGTTTTATTTCATCTGAAGATGAATGGGGCATTACCCTTTATATTATGTAAATATCATTTCAAAGAAATTTGGAGATATTTTAAAAGAAACTAGAATGTTGAATATCCTCAATCTGAATTGAGAATTAGTATATGTTCATCATAATTCATGTTTTTATTTGGAGAGTGTTCCCATATAGAAACCATGCTAAAATCTTATGAATGAACTCTTCTTGCTCAATTTATAGATATAGAAGGAATTAAAACGATCATCAGGGTGGGTCCTGAGGCAATATCCAAGACATCTTCTTCATGACCATTGAAAAATAAAATCATCCAATTAATGGTGTTGATATGTTCACCTATAAAGAATATTATCTCATCATCCTACAAAGCAAAACCCATTACGATTTTTTGCATATATTAAATTTTGGATTTGTTGACGAAAGGGCTTTTCATTTTCACCCTAAGATTCATCTTTTCATGGAAAATGTTGTTGTTTTAATTCAATATCTTGATCATCTCCAATGTAATTCTTAGAAATATTCTTTAATTAAACATACTCTCTAACAATGAAAGCAACGAGCAAATCGATGAAATTACAATTTAAGTTTTCGGAAATGTTTTTTAATAATTGACAAATGGTTTTACTTGAAAAAAATTCAAAAATACTGTCATTATCTTCAGAACCAGAACCACCATCTTGGTAATTGACATGTTTGAAGGATTCGTTAGAGTTTTATACATTCAATTTGTATTTTGAATTTTTTATGCTGATGGTTTTGAATTGTGACAATACCAAAATTCATATAAATGATAGGTGGGGACCTTAATCTTAAAGAAATAACCTTTGGAATAACATCAAAAGATGAAACAAAACTTTTTAAAGATGAATGTTCATCAAAACGAATCTCAATGGTATCAGCAGTTGTTTTGCTTTTAAATGCTGCAATGGCTACTGACCCTTTCTATTTTGGTTCTTATTTCAATTGTGGCGTAATACAATCGTTTCTTATAGGGATATTCGTAATGATGATTGTTACACTCTCATTTAAAGTGTATTTACAAACATGGGTATATGGATCATCATCAACTTATCGGGAGCTTTGGATTAAATGTTTTGGGAGAAGTTCGGTATTTATTCCAAGTGTTTTAATTCTAATTGCATATTCATCAATTACGATGATATGCACCAAAGAACATTTTTCTGAATTTCTTGGAATTGTGACCGAATTTTTCCCTCATAGTTACTTTGTTGATAGTAAATGGGCTTGGGTATTTTTTGTTGTCATTGTAACATTCTTCCCCTTTCTATATCTTGAAAAAGGATCCGGATTTTATTTAACTGCATATATTGCCAAGTTTGGTTTATTGGTTGGAATGAGTGCTGTTGTATATACATTTGTTGACAAAGTCCAAAAAGAGGGATTTGATCCAAAGAAGCAGACAATTCTATGGTCCTCTAATTCTGATTACTTCTTTGATTCTTTTGCTGGGTTTAATGTAGTTATGTTTTTGAATCCTGTGATTCATTATATTATGAGAGATTTGATAGATCCAACAAAAATCCGAATTATGAAATGCATATGGATCACAGAATCAGTCACTCTGGTTTCTTGTTTGATCACAGGATATGCCTCTTACTTCATGTACTTTGAGAATAATGGTGGAGATAATGTTCTTAGTTATTTTAACCCAAACAAAACAGTAACTATAGTTGGTAAAATAGGATCAATCTTATCAAACACAGGACTGAATGCATTTTATATATGGGTTCTCTCACAAGAAATATCAAATGTACTTTTAAGTGGATGTGAGAAGTCTATTTTGATTAGAATATTCACAGGATTAGTTGTTATATTATTTAATGTAGCAATGGATTGTTTAAGCCAAACAACCAAAGATGTGTTTTTTCTTTTAGGTAATTTTTCATTTATATTTCTTTCCTTTGTTTTCCCTTCAATGTTTTTCCTCAAGATATATGGATTCATTAATTTCAAATGGGCCTTGTATTCGGTATTAGTAATAGTCATTTCTGTTCCAATTTCTTTTTCCAGCCTTAAGTACCAAATATCTGCTTTGGAATAGTGATTCAAACAATGAATTAAAATGTTATCCTTTACTTTCCACCTTTATGAGACTGCATAGGGAAGATTCGAGTTAAAAACCTTGGTAAGAACAAATCAATAATAGAAAATGAATTCCCTTTGCCAAAAACCAGGTCAATGAGCTTAAGGGCAGCCATGAATCCGCTGAATGGAGGGATAAGGTAGTAAATCTGTGAGAATGGCTGAGTAGGCCATATAAAATTCTTCTTTGTTAATAAAATGGCAACAAGAATCATAACAACAACTCTTTTGAGATAGTGAAACGGATACAAAAGATAAGGAAGCTTCAATGTTGAGATCATATTATCGATAACTTGAATTATCATAGGAATAATGAAGCAAATAAATAGTATAGTTATTTGGCGAGGATAATTCTCAGAAAAAACATTATCAACATTCCAAATAGAGTGCAAAACACTAATTGCCTCGGCAAACCCAGAAAGAAGTGTTAAAACCCATTTAGAAACAGGCCTATCAATAAATTTATAGAAAAAATCAAACGGAAACAGATTATAAAGGCCCCAAACAGCACAATAAACGTATAACACAGAATAATCCGACATTTCTGGCAGAATTCGACTGATGAGAATACCAAAAACATATCTCCCAGAATAAGAAAGCAAAAAGCCAAGCACAAAGCTTCTGTACCACTCAATACCAGGTTTTCGTGAAACCTTCCTCAAATAATAACAAATATATAAACACTGAATAACATACATCGAAGGATAGTAAGGAGAGTGGAAAACCATATCAAATACATCGCTAGCTGACACTTCTGCTGCGTTTTCTATAAGATCTGCAATGGGCATAATATTTAATAAAAAAATTCCTCTCCTTATTAACAACACATATAACACACCAATCCCACTAAAACAACCCGAACAAGTGACTGGTTCTTGAGAAAAGTGACAATAAAATTAAGGCCACAGTCTTGAATGGTTAAGCGGAGAGTTGAATTAAAGCGGTATAATCGAATGTACAATCGTAAATATGCGGCGCCTGAGCTTCCAAAGGGTATTGCCGATGTTTTGAAAGATAAAGGATATGATCTTCCCAAGCCAAAAACACTCAGAGAGTTTTATTCTAGACTTGGGCTTGCTTCTGATCCAAACCAAGGAGCGCAAGTTGGGTTTAATGATACATTAGGTGAGTTAAAGAAAACATTCAAAAGGGAGGAGAACCAAGCAGAACAAATTGGGGAACCTGCAATACCTTTTGTAGAAATCATTGAAAGTCTTCCACACGGTGAAGGATATAAGAAGCATTTAACAGAGTACGAATTCAAGGTTGTTTCTGATTTAAGGGCCAGATACGGCGATGATTATGATATGATGGCTATAGATCACAAGCATAACCCAATGCAATGGACTGCAAAACAAGTTCAGAGCAAAATGAAGGTGTATGAATATGAAATGGGGCTGTTGGAGAAAATGGAAAGTAAACAAGAATAGATTTTTTGCTGAATGAATCCTGCTTTTAACCAACCAAACGGGTCTTTTGGCTTTGATTTCCCCGCAGATTTCCCGAACTTTGATGAGAATCCAGCTCTTGAAAATAGAAATGATTTTTTTGGCTCTTTTAACGATATCAGTGTCAATTCAGAATTACCTGAGCAAGATCCAATAAAGGACCAAATAAGTAGCCAAAAATTTATGGATCGGAAACATGCTGATTTAAGTGGTGGAGGTGTTTTTGGATTTGGTGATGATTCAAATTCTATTCGAAACGCCACTGTGTCAAATGGTGGAAATTGGTTTTCCAGCGGGTTAGATTCTGGTTTTAAAGGCGGATTTGAAGAATTCCCAATCTCATTGAGTGATAACCAAGAAGATAAGAAGTCTTTAGAGTTTCCATCATTTGAAGAGATCAAGAAATCTAAAGATGGATTTGAAGAATTCCCAATCTCATTGAATGATAATCAAGAAGATAAGAAGTCTTTAGAGTTTCCATCATTTGAAGAAATCAAGAAATCTAAAGGCGGATTTGAAGAATTCCCAATCTCATTGAGTGATAACCAAGAAGATAAGAAGTCTTTAGAGTTTCCATCATTTGAAGAGATCAAGAAATCTAAAGATGGATTTGAAGAATTCCCAATCTCA
>Ga0074193_1000572_pt1 | contig 58725 bp, 63 predicted proteins | sample EPASupsiteHSE605_FD_64523 | JGI IMG/M metagenome (GOLD analysis project Ga0074193, IMG submission 64523) | Bioremediated contaminated groundwater from EPA Superfund site, New Mexico - Sample HSE6-05 | ecosystem: Environmental > Aquatic > Deep subsurface > Groundwater > Contaminated ...
TTTTGTTCTATAACAGGAACCTTCGCTGTTATTACAGCCGATTTGAGGCTAATTGCGTCGTTTGCAAGAGCAATCGTTCCAAGATCGATGTTGGTTGCATTTTCTGCAATCATTATTTTTAATGTTGTATCCTTAAATCCTATGAATGATACCTTAACATTACAAAAGCCAAAATTAATATTGTTGACTGTGAATTTTCCATCCTCTCCGGAAGTAGCACCGCCAACGATTTTCTTTTCGTTGTTTAAAATACTTACTGTTGCAAAAGGGAGAGCATTTCCATTCTCCTTTTCAACTACCTTGCCATAAATTATACCGCTGTTTTTTGCTGCAAAAGCACTGCTGAATATCATAATTGTCAGAATCAGGCTTATAAATTTGTTATACATAGATTGTTTAAAATATAAATACATTGTTATACATAGTTGTTCTTTCACACCTTTAGACGTAGTCTATTGTCAAATAGTTGCACACTTCTGAATATTTTTTTAATTTATTTGTTGTTAAAGACTTCAGATGGCTCTATACCGAGTAAACTCATTCTTGTCACAATTTTTGGAAGTTCCTCCTTTATGAATTGTTCCCGTTGAATTTTTACTATTGAATTCTTAGATCCGGGAGAGATAAAGTACCCAACTCCGCGTTTATTGTAAATCACATCTATAGACTGAAGATGATCGTAAGTTCTCATTATTGTGTTTGGATTCACACCAAGGGCAATTCCAAGCTCCCTTACCGAGGGAATTCTGTCTTCTGTTACCCACTCTCCTGTCAGAATCTTGTCGCACAAGGTATCTGCTATCTGGAGGTATATCGGTTTATGTTCGTTGAATTCCATGATTAGTATTGTTGGGTTTTCATTTTATAAAAGGTTCCATACAGGAATCCGATTGGCATAAATACATAAAGTGTAGTCAAAGCAAAATAATATAACGCTTTGATGGCACCACCTAGTCCGTCTGCAGATCCTAGCTTCCCTAATTGAGATAATGAATTCTGACCTATCACAATATGAGTATTTGTAGTATCAATATTAATGAACTGATCTCTTACAACCACTGTCAGAAAGAAAACTACAATAAGAGCCAATGCAAGATATATAACAGCTCCTGACAATATTGTTTTTGATACCTTGTTCTTTTTAAAAAGGAAATTTCCAAATATGCACCCTTGCTGAAAAATCAGTGCGTCTGCTATACTTTCCAGTATTCCCTGAGTATTCAGGACAGAGTTAATTGCATAGCCGGAAAACAATGATGGAGATAAGGTTGATATAATAGTATCTGTAAAAAGGATGGCGCAGAATGTGATTAATGGCAATATAATGACTGTATTGACCAGCATACTGAGATACTTCTCGGTTACAGATGCCGGGAGCAAAATGTAGTCAATGCCTTTTTTAGGATGATTATAGCTTTTGTACAAATTGAACGGAGCGATTACCATTGTAATAAAAGTGGCAAAAAACGAATAAGTTGCTCTAGAAGTAGCAGATGATGCGCCACTGTCAAATATTAAAATGCTAACCCAGTATCCAACTAAAAGCAAAGAAAACGTTCCTGCCATTTTGACTATCATGGGTACCCTCTCGGTCAACTCCTTTTTTAGGAGCTTAAAGAATCTGTCTGATGAAAATATTTCGTTCATAATATTATTAGCTATTAAAAATTTCTCTGATTTCCTGTTTATTTATAAGTACTGCATTAAAAAGAGCTTCAATGTTCACCTTGCTCTCCTCGTTAGTTGTGTTCCTTTGAACCACAAGGTATCCTCCCAATGTCGCTTCGCAATAAAGTGCTTCATTAGCAGGAGTGTTGCTAAAGCTGAAACTTAGTTTCTTGCTTATGTCCTCTATGGATTCATTTAGTAGTACGGCACTTTTGTCAAGTATTATAATCGGATCTATGAGGTTCTCCAGGTCTCTTACCTGATGTGTGGAAATCACAATACAACTCTCTTCTGTTGAGGCCTGTGAAATAACCTTTCTTAATTGCGATTTTGAAGGTATGTCCAGTCCATTGCTAGGCTCATCAAGTAAAATCAGCTTGGTGTTTGTAGAGAGTGCAAATGCAATGATTGCCTTTTTTTGCTGACCGAATGATAGTTGTGTGAACTTTGAGTTGCCATTTACATCAAAGTCGGTCATAAGCCTGCTGAACTTGTTCGCATCGTAGTTGGGGTAGAATTGCCCCCGATGCTTTGCAAAGTCATTTACAACAATGTCGGGTCCCACAAAATCCTCAGGAATGAAGAAGAGCTCTTGCAGGAATCCCGGCTTTCTGTCAAAAGGATTATAACCCATAATTGTGCAACTTCCCGACTTCAGTTTTAAAAGACCGCTCATTATTTTGAGAAGAGTTGTCTTGCCAACGCCGTTTTGCCCGAGCAGACCATATATCTTACCTGTCTCCAGTGTTAGACTGATATCTTTGAATACCAGATGTTTTGAATAATTAAAATTCAGATTTTGAATTGTTACCATAATATTTGAATTTGTTTTTGCCTTAGTGTATTAGTGAAGTAGTACACTACAAAGGTAAGTGTGTTTTTTTAACCACCAAATTTTTTTGTAGTTTTGTGTAAATATTTTTTGAAATTCCATGACTAAATATAAAACACTATATACTATTTTATTGATAATAAGTAGTATAAATCTTTTTTCGCAAGTTAGAGAAGCCGATGAAAAAAATGTCAGAACTAATCTCACATTTTTATCGTCTGACAAACTAAAAGGCCGGGAACCGGGTACTAAAGAAGACAAACTAGCAGCGCAGTTCATTGCTTCTAAGCTGGAAAGTTATGGCTTTAAACCATTGATAGGTAAAGATCCTCTGGTTCCTTTTCAGTTCTCTTTATACCGGGAAAAGAGAGGAAGGGCTTCAATTAAGATTGGTAAAGTCGCACTTAAAGAGGGTCGTGATTTCTCGGTTTTACCTATATCGCCAACAGCAGATATTGCGGGTACCCTGGAATTTGGAGAGAACAAAAATGGAGGTGCTTTAGCCGATCTTAATGGGAAAGTTGTTGTTATAAAATCTACAATTGATAGTATACCATATAAAATAACTGCACTAAGAGACAAGGGGGCAATTGCTGTATTGTTTTACTCGAATGAAATCCTAAGTCTTGATAACAAGACAGAAAACAGGGCAATTTCTCTTCCTGTTGCTCAGATTTCCTTACCAACTTTTAATAAAATTTCTTCTATGCAAGGGGAACACGTCAGATATAAGGCTATTATAAACGTTGTAAAAGGCACATCTTATAATGTGGTAATGCATTCAGGGCAACTAAATGTAAAAGAATCAATACTGATTGGAGCACATTATGATCATCTCGGATTTGGAGGAAAAGGTTCTTCCAGCATGAGTCAGGGGAAAAAAGAGATACACAACGGTGCCGATGACAATGCTAGCGGAGTTGCTGCTGCAATGGAGATTGGCAGGTTGTTGGCAATTAACAGAGACAACATAAAGAAAGATATAATTGTTGCAGCATTTGGAGGGGAGGAGAGAGGACTGCTGGGATCCAAAGTTGTCGCAGATACTTTAAAAAAACTTGGCCTCACACCTTCGCTAATGATAAATCTTGACATGGTGGGGAGATTATCAGATAATAAGCTTCAGGTGGGAGGAGCCGGAACCTTTTCAGAGGCAGACTCAGTAATCCACCAAAACAACAGGTACTTTAAATTCAATCTGACTGTTACCAGAGAGGGAAACGGGCCATCAGATCACTCCTCATTCTATTCCACCGACGTTCCCGTACTATACTTTACAACAGGTGTCCACAAGCAGTATCATACTCCTCAGGATGATGTTGAGTTGATTAATTTCCCCGGAATGGTTTCTGAAATCAACTACATAGCTACAATAGCAAATGAATTGGCTGGTAAATCCGGCAGACCTGAATTTATAAGGACATCATCTCCATCGTCACCGGCAAGAGCAAATTTCAAGGTTACATTAGGACTAATCCCCGACTTTACATACGAGGTAGGAGACGGGTTTAAGGTAGGTCCTATAACTGACGGCAAGGCTGCTCAAAAGGGAGGAATGTTGTCCGGAGATATAATAACTGCTATAAATGGAAAGAAAATCTCAAATATCTACGATTATATGTCCCGATTGGGAGAACTTAAAGCCGGAGATATAATTCTGGTAGATATAAGAAGAGATGGGCAAGCAATGAAGCTGACAATTAAACTGTAATATTGAAGCGATGAAAACAAATACACAATACTGGATCCTTGCAATTTTAATAACGCTATCTGCTGTTTTCTATCAAAGATTGACAGGTCCGACTAACCCCAAAAGGGTAAAATTTGAACTTGCAGGAAAAGAGTACTCTACCAAACTGCCGAGGAGTCTGGAGACATCCGTAACACTTAGCGAGGCACTAAGCGACTACGAATCTCTGGGAAAAATGTCTGTTATGGAGATTGTAATTCCGGAATCACCGGAAAATATGGCTGTAATAGTTTATTACAGGAGATTTCCAGGAAATGATACCATTAAAACTGCTGAGGCATCAAAATCGGGAGATAAGTATTCTGTGCAGCTTCCTTCTCAACCACCCGCAGGCAAGCTGGCGTACTTTGTAGAATTTAATGACGGATCGCAGGCTAATACTTTAGGATTGAGACAGAATGTTATAATGCGTTTTAAAAATCCTGTACCAGCATATGTCCTGATTCCGCATATACTTCTTATGTTTCTCGCTATGCTCTTATCAACATATACAGGTGTAATTGGCTTTGCTAAATCACCTAAGTCAGCAAAATACGCACTTATTGTAATAATCACACTTGGTATAGGAGGATTGATACTGGGCCCTGTTGTTCAGAAGTACGCTTTTGGCGCTTATTGGACAGGGTGGCCTTTTGGGGAAGATCTTACAGACAATAAAACTCTTGTGGCATTTCTATTCTGGTTCACTGCATGGCTCATAAACAGGAAAAAATCGCGTAAGTGGCTTTATGTTTTAGCTGCTGTTGTAATGCTGCTGATATACTCAATCCCGCATAGCACAGCCGGGTCTGAATATAACCATGAAAAGGGAAAGATAGAAACTGGCAAATAAATTAATACTTGTGAGAATCTGGTTTTCCTATCTCTTCTGTGCTTATTTTAACCTTTGTAAGGGTCCTCCACACGTAAACGATATATCCTAATACAAACGGAATCATCAATGAGGCGAATGCCATTACTTTAAGAGTAAACTCGCTGGATGAGCTGTTATACAAAGTCAGCGAATTCTGTATATTGACCGTGGATACAAAATATGCTGTGTCGTTGAATGCTGCACAAATAAGTATACTCCATACAGCCAGAACCACTCCACCACCTGTAATGTAGAAGCTGTATTTTCCTTTGGCAAAGAAAGATGTCCCTAATCCCCATATTACCAGAACAACACCAAGTAACAGCATTGCCAATGGCCAGATAAGCTGGGTCATATTAAAGAAGTACTTAAATCTTACAGGACTTATCAGCCCGTTTTCCTGACTGACAGAATAGCCGGTCATTGTAAAAAGCATCACAAGAAGTAACACAAAACCAATGACGAAAGCTGTACCGGTTACCTTTACCTGAGATTTGCACCTAGCGATGAACTCTTCAGAGTCAATTTGCATTATAATGTATAAAAGCCCAAGTGTTCTGGCTGCTAGAAATACAACAATGCCCATAGTGAGGTTAAATGGATTGGTTATTGCATCAAGACCATGCCATCCATTTGTCCAATAAGATATTGTGGGCTTATAAATATCTGTGATACTCATTTTATCCATCAAAAAAGAACCACCTGTAAAGAATGTCCCAACGGCAACACCAATCAGAACGGTGCCTATCATGCCATTGAGGAACAGAAATATTTCGTAAGTTTTAGCTCCAAGTAAATTACCTGCCTTACCTCGGAATTCATAGGATACAGCTTGTATGACAAAAAGAAAAAGTATTGCTATCCATAACCAATAGGCACCTCCAAAGCTTGTCGAGTAGTATAACGGAAAAGAAGCAAAGATTGCCCCTCCAAATGTGACAAGTGTTGTGAACGTTAATTCCCACTTATGCCCAAAGGCATTTATAAGCAGTGTTTTTTCGTCCTTGTTTTTTGTGGACCATATCAATAAAGATTGTCCGCCTTGGACATACATCAGAAAAACAAGTAATGCACCAAGAAGAGAGACGAGTATCCACCAATAGTGTTGAAGAAAATATAACATAATCCAGAGTTTTAGTTATGCAAGTTATAGGTTGTTATTAATCAGGCACCCGGGCCTTTCTTGATTACTTTGAATAGAATAGCCAGTTCTGCAATCAGCAAAACAGAAAACAGTACAAAGAAGAGGATAATGGTTACAAGCACCGAAGAGGAGCTTACTCCTGAAACAGATGCCTGTACAGGAAGAAGATTCTGAATTGTCCAAGGTTGGCGTCCAACCTCTGCTACAATCCATCCAGCCTGAGAACATATATATACAAGAGGAACACTAATTATTGCCAGATACTGAAACCAACGGCTCTTTCCTATTAGTGATTTTCTCTCCATGAAAATTGTCAGTAGAAACAGTAGAATAAAGTATCCGCCAAGAATAACCATTACTCTGAATGCATAGAATGTAAGAGGAACATTTGGAACTATATCCTGAGGGCTTTTAATAAAACCATATCCAAAATGTTCAAAATCATCCATAAGTTGCTTTCTGGCAATCTCCTTACCATCCTCGTCACCAGCCTCCTTTGCTTTATTGTACAGAGCCAGCGCGTCAATAGCTCTTCTTCCACGTATTATTCTCTCTTCTACAGACAATGCTATCTGCTCTTTTCCATTTGCATCGGTATAAGTATAGCCACCTTTAAGTATATCTTCAATTCCCGGCACAAAAGAGTCGAACTTTCTGTTGGCCAGAAGAGACAGCCCCTGAGGTATGGAAATATTGAAAAGATAAGGCTTCTCCAGCTCATAACCGATAGAGTCATCAACCATAGCCGAGATGTTTTTCTTAGGATTAAGAATAGCAAATGCCACAAGAGGAGTACCATTGGAACTTTTGTACAACCCTTCCATTGCAGCAAGTTTCATAGGTTGCTTTTGTGAAACCTGATAACCCGACCCATCACCCGACCATATAAGTACAACAAGTGATATGAGCCCGAACATAGCTGCTATTTTGATACTTCTTCTGGAGAACTCCTCCTCCCTTTTTTGAAGAAGGAACCATGAACTTATTCCAATAACTACTACAGCACCTAGTACATAAGCATTTGTTATTGTGTGAATGAATTTGTTTAGTGCAACAGGCGAGGTTGCAACGGCCCAGAAGTCTACCATCTCATTTCTTGCAGTATCAGGATTGAATTGCATACCTGTTGGAAATTGCATCCATGCATTTGCAACTAGGATCCAGAGCGCAGAAAGTGCAGTACCGAGCGCCACTAGCCAAGTAGATAAAAGATGCGTCTTCTTGCTTACTTTATTCCATCCAAAGAACATTATTGCAAAGAATGTCGTTTCCATAAAAAAAGCAAGAATCCCTTCAATTGCCAGTGGGGCACCAAAAATATCGCCTACAAACCAAGAGTAGTTACTCCAGTTTGTCCCGAATTGAAACTCGAGGATAATTCCTGTTGCTACACCAATTGCAAAATTGATAGCAAATATCTTCATCCAGAATTTTGTTGTCCTTTTCCAAAATTCATTCCCCGTACGAACATAGTAAGTTTCCATAATCGCAATAATGAAACCCAGCCCTATGGTGAGCGGAACGAAAATCCAATGGAACATAGCTGTAAGGGCGAATTGTAGCCTTGACAGATCTACGAGAGAAGCTAAAAACATATCTATTAAGTGTTTAGGTTTAGTCTAACTTATTTTATCAACTCTTTAATGACATGCCGGCTCTTCTCTTCATCGGTGTTGTACACACCCAGCTCGTTCTTAAAAAAGAAGAGTTTGAGTATAAAAAACATAATGAATAGTTTAATGATAACAATTAACCAGAGTGTCTTTCCAAGAGTCATGCTCCTGAAACCATCATAGTAAAAAAACCAGATTCTTTTAAACAATGATTCTTTCATACATAGAATAAAATTCTCCTTAAAGATAGCGTTTTTTTTAGTTATTTAAAAAACGGATAAGATGTTTGACATAATTTCTATCTTTGTGAAAACAAACATAACTCATATGGAACGTAGAAATTTTCTCAAAACTGCTCTTCTTGGAGGAATAGCAGGAGTAGTACAACTAAAGTCAAATGTTCTTTCGGCTAGTGAAAACATTTCTGTTAAAAAGGAGAATGATCTGGTTGCAGTGATGGGCGGAGAACCGGAAGTCATGTATGCCAAAGCAATAAAAGCAATGGGTGGCATCTCGGCATTTGTGAAAAAAGGACAGAAAGTAGTTGTTAAACCAAATATAGGTTGGGACAAAAAACCTGAACTGGCCGCAAACACAAACCCCAAACTAGTTGCAGCAATTGTAAAAGATTGTCTGGCAGCAGGAGCATCTGAGGTTGTTGTATTCGATCATACCTGCGATGAGTGGCAGTCGTGTTATAAGAATAGTGGTATTGAAGATGCAGCGAAAGCCGCAGGAGCAAAAATTGCATTTGCACACGACGAGAAATATTACAGAGATGTTCAGATACCTAAAGGTTTAAGACTAAAAAATGCAAAGATTCATGAATCGATTCTTGATTGTGATGTTTGGATAAATGTTCCTGTCTTAAAAAATCATGGAGGAGCCAAAATGAGCATCGCCATGAAGAACTTCATGGGTATAGTGTGGGACAGGCGGTACTGGCACGCAAATGACCTGCAGCAATGTATTGCAGATTGCACAACTATTGCAAAGATGCCTGTTTTAAATATTGTGGACGCTTATCGGGTTATGACACAAAATGGACCAAAGGGCAAATCTGACGAAGATGTACAAATGGGAAAAGCTCTTTTCATGTCGTCGGACATTGTTGCCGTAGATACAGCAGCAGTCAGGTTCTTCAACCAATTCAGAGAGATGAAGCTAGAGGATGTGGGACATATCGGGCAGGCTGACAAATTGAAAGTAGGGACATCTGACATAGATAAATTAACAATCGAAAGGATTAAAATCTAAAAATTCATGTACAAATTTCTGAAAAGGACAAGAGTCGCTCTCTCTGCATTGTTTCTTGTCCTTATTACCTTGAGCTTTCTTTTTTTTGCAAACAGAGAGACTCAGTTTTTCTCCTTCTTTCTAAAGCTTCAGTTTGTACCATCTGTGCTTGGAGCTATTACAGGGAGTGCACTTTTCCTTGTAATATTGTCAATACTGACTCTTCTTTTCGGAAGAGTTTATTGCTCTACTCTTTGCCCGATGGGTACTTTGCAGGATATTACAACATGGGGTGCAAAGTTTTTTAAATCGAAAAAGAGCAGAAGGTTTAAATATGATAAACCATACAACTGGCTTAGATATTCTGTTCTTGCCATTGTAGGGCTGCCATTTATTTTTGGCATAACCCTTCCATTAGCCTACCTGGATCCATATTCAAATTATGGCAGAATATCCAATGAAATCATAAGTCGCTCAGAACAATTTATACATAATGGGTTTTCACAGATTTTTCCGGATACTGTTTTCTTTAGAAGTTATTCGGTCTTTGTTGCAGGTTCATTTGCCTTTGCTCTGTTTTTCCTCTTAATAGTTATGGTATTCAGTGCTTTAAGGGGGCGTCTCTATTGTAATACAATATGCCCCGTAGGATCAATACTTGGTTTAATCTCCAAATTTTCAATGTTCAAGCCTGCCGTGAATGACAATTGTAACCATTGCATGGCATGTGTGCAGAAATGCAAGAGCCAGTGTATAGATATTCCAAACAAAAGGATAGATGAAACCAGATGCGTTGCCTGTCTTAATTGCATGCAGACATGTAAAAGAGGGGCCATTTCATATAAATTCTCCTGGGTAAAAACAAAAAAAACAGCTATTGAAGAGGGAGATCCCGTAAAACAACCGGACCGGATTGAGTCAAAAGAGAGAAGACGCGCAATAATTGCTCTTGGACTGGTAGGAACTGCTTTGGCAGTAAGAGCTGCTAACTTAGGCCCTGTTTTGACATCAAAGCCAAAAATTACAGGTATTGCACCTCCGGGCTCACAAAGCATTGAGCATTTGAAAAAAAATTGTACAGCCTGCCATGCGTGTATTGCGGCATGTCCAAATGGTATAATCACGCCGGCAACAGGAGAATATGGTCTTGATGGAATCCTGCTCCCTGTCCTTAACTTCAAAGATCATTTCTGTGGTTATGAATGTAATATCTGTACCCAGGTTTGTCCAAACGGAGCACTTCTGCCTATGAACGTAGAAGATAAACAACTATGTCAGATTGGAAAGGCCCATTTCTCTCTTAAAAGCTGTATCGTATACACCGACAGGACAGATTGCGGAGCCTGTGACGAACATTGTCCTACAAAAGCAATTACAATGGTACCGTATCGTGACTTTGGGCTGTTCATTCCAAAACTGAACAAAGATATATGTATCGGATGTGGGGGATGTGAATATATATGTCCGGCAGTTCCGGTAAAGGCAATGATAGTTCATGGAAACGAAATACACGCAGTAGCACAGAAACCTACACGTGATGAACAGAAAAAAGTAAAGGTAGATGAATTCGGATTCTGAGAGGGTGTCAACCCTCTCTATCTTCCGTTAACAACTCTGGTCTGAGCTCTTTGGTCCTTTTCATCGCCTGGTCATCCTGCCACTCTTTTATAAGCTTAGGATTACCCGATAGTAGAATGTCAGGGACCTTCCATCCGTTGAAGTCAGCTGGTCTCGTGTATACAGGAGGAGCAAGCATGTTATCCTGAAAGGAGTCACTCAAGGCAGATGTTTCATCCGATATAGCACCGGGTATAAGTCTTATTATAGCATCACAGAGTACGGCAGCGGGTAGTTCCCCTCCGCTGAGAACATAATTTCCTATTGATATCTCTCTGGTAATTATGTGTTCACGTATCCGGTGATCGATTCCCTTAAAGTGACCGCACAAGATAATGAGATTTTTTTTGCAGGATAGATTATTTGCAAGTTGCTGGCCTAAAAGTTCACCGTCCGGACTCATGTAGATTATTTCATCATAATCCCTCTCTTTTTTTAATTTGGAGATAAGCTTGTAAACGGGTTCAATCATCATAATCATTCCTGCGTCTCCACCGAACCCGTAATCGTCTACCTGCTTGTATTTACCTTTACCATATTCACGTAAATCATGAATATACAGTTCAACCAAACCTTTATTTTTAGCCCTCTGTATTATAGAGTGATTGAGCGGACTATCAAGTAGTTCAGTTACTATACTAAGAATATCTATTCGTATCATGGTGCAAATTTACATAAATCACTGCTTTAGCAAACTTTTTTTGTATATTTGCGAGTTATTAATCTATTAGTCTTGTAATGATGAGTCAAGAATTGAACACTACTGCTCCCGAGGAGCAATTCAAGGAAGAAGATATCCTTGAAAATACGCCGAGTAAAGAGTCTTTAACAGAGTATCCAGATCACTCCAGCAAAAGTCTTAAGGAAATAGTACAAATTTTTCAGGAACTTCTTGACAGAGGTGACCAACAGGAGATGTACAAATATGCAGAAGGAATAAAAGCTGCATTTTACAAGGCCCTTAAGAGAGAAAAAATTGCTGCAGGTTTCCATATTTCTGCTGAAACAACCGAGGAGCATCTTGTAGATTCTGAAGAAAATCTTATTTCCAACAACCCTTTTGCAGAACTGGAAAGAGGCTTCAAAGAGCTGTACTCGAAGTATAAAACAGTTAGGATCAGTTTCTTGCAAACACTTGAGAAACATAAAGAGGAGAATCTCCATAAAAAAAACCAGATCATAGAAGAGTTAAAAAACCTACTGGAAAAACAGGAGGACCTGCATCAGACTTTCCCCGCATTCAGAGAATTGCAGAACAGATGGAAGTCAGTTGGCCCTGTACCTCAGGCAAACAATAAAGATACATGGGATACATATCAGTATCTTGTAGAAAAATTCTATGATTTTGTAAAGATTAATAACGAGCTCCGTGATCTAGACCTCAAGAAAAATCTTGAAATAAAGATAGAACTGTGCAATAAGGCAGAAGCTCTGGTAAACGAGCCAAACATAGTAGTTGCGTTCAGGAAGCTGCAGAAATTGCATGAGGAGTGGAGGGACCTTGGCCCGGTTAGTAAGGAGCAAAGGGAAGAGATATGGGAGCGATTCAAGAAAGCAACATCAAACATCAATAAAAGACAACAGGATTACTTTGAAGGTCAAAAAGATGACCAAAAGAAAAATCTTGACCTTAAAGCGGAACTTTGTGAAAAAGTAGAAGCCATTGCAAATATTGGCAATGATGAGAATAAAGACTGGAACACACTTACAAAAGAGATAGAGCAACTCCAGAACCAATGGAAAAATATTGGTTTTGCTTCAAAGAAGGATAATCAGAGGATTTATGACAGATTCAGAGCTGCCTGTGACACATTCTACAACTCAAAGAGAGAGCACTATTCTCAATTCAAGGGTGTCATGCAGGAGAATCTGGATTTGAAGATATCACTATGTGAGCAGGCCGAGGCATTAAAGGATAGTCAGGACTGGAAAAAAACTACAGATCTTCTTATCAACCTACAAAAAAGGTGGAAAGAGATAGGTCCTGTTGCCCGTAAACAATCAGATATTGTCTGGAAAAGATTCAGAGCAGCTTGTGATGCGTTCTTCGATAACAAGGCAAAACACTTTAGTTCTGTAGATGATTCTTATGAACAGAACCTGCAAAAGAAACTTGAACTTGTGCAGGAGATAACAGATTACAAGATAGACTCTAAGGCGTCCGAAAATACAGAGGCTCTGAAAGACTTTCAGTCAAGATGGAGCGAAATAGGATTTGTGCCCATCAAAGACAAAGAGAGGGTACAGGCCGCATACAGGCACGCTATTGAGACCAAGTTCGGCGACGTAAGAAACCCTGAACAGGAAAACAGGATCAATAAATTCAAGAAACACATCAAAGAGGTTCAATCTTCATCAAAAGGAGAGTGGGGTATTCGTGCTGAGAGAGATAAGCTGGTTCAGAAGTTCCGCCAGATGGAGTCTGACATTGCTGTTTGGGAAAATAATATCGGTTTCTTTGCCAAATCCAAGAATGCAGACAGTTTACTTATAGAAATTGAAAAGAAAATAGTGAATGCAAAGGAAGAACTGGCTCAACTTGAGGAGAAGATAAAACTAATAGATAAACAAAACGAGCAGATTTAATGAAGAAAAATTCCATTCTTGGTTTTGCGCTGATAGCAGGAATCCTGATTATCTTCAGTTGGTACAACTCAAAGCTTGCAAACGAGCAACAACAGAATATTCCCGTAGCTGATTCAATCGTGCCGGCAAAGAGCCCTGATACATCAGTAAATGGGGTTGCGGATTCACTGGTAAATTCAACTAACAAGACTACCATAGATGATTCACTAAAACAAAACGACTCATCTATTTCAATTTACAAAGACTCTTTGCTAATTAAGGCAAGTAACCAGCCCGAGGAGTTTACAACGCTTGAAAATGAAAAAGTAAAGATTGATTTTACCAACTTAGGTGCCCAGGCATACAAGGTACAGATAAAAAACTATTTTACTTTTGATAGTCTGGATCTTAACCTGATAAGGGAAAAAACCAGCAAGTTTTCGTTGATGTTTTTTACCAACCAGCAGATATCTACTTCAAATTTTGCATTTGAAAAAGCAGAATCGACCGATAGTTCACTTACATACAGACTCTTTTTAGATTCAACTTCATTTATTGAGTATAAATATATTCTTCCTGCAAACAGCAATTTGTTGAAATTCAATGTTAGGATGGTTGGAATGGGAAAGCATATCCCAAGAAACATGACTACATTGGATCTTAACTGGGGCCTGGACCTGCCAAGACTTGAAAAAGGATATGACAATGAGAAGAACTATTCGACAATAGTTTACAAGTTCCCTAATTCAAAAGCTGTAGAAGATCTTGGCTTAAGAAAAGATGATGCAGAAAAGGATATCAGAACCAAGGTTTCATGGTTTGCATTTCAACAGCAGTTCTTCTCTGCCATTTTGGTAGCAAAAGATAACTTCAATGTGGGTATGCTGAATTATAAATTCTACCCTCTGGGCGATCCCGACGGAAACCTGATGCATTGTGAGGCAAAAATGCAGGTTTCATATAACGATGCAGAAGAGGTAAACATCCCTTTTGAATATTACTATGGTCCAAACCATTACAAAACATTGAAGTCTTACGACCAGAGTTTTGAAAAGATAGTGCCTTTAGGTGGCTGGTTAATCGGTTGGATTAACAGATACATAATAATTCTCGTGTTTGACTTCCTAGGTAAATTCATGACTAATTATGGTCTTATCATTCTGATTCTCACACTACTCATCAAGATAGTCATCTCTCCATTGACTCTAAAGTCATATATGTCATCAGCAAAAATGAGGGTTCTCAAACCAGAAATTGACAAGATAGCTGAGAAGTTTCCAAAACAGGAGGATGCAATGAAGAAACAGCAGGAAACCATGGCTCTCTATAGTAAAGCCGGAGTCAGCATGTTTGGAGGTTGTCTTCCAATGCTTCTCCAATTTCCAATTCTCTTTGCTATGTTCAAATTTTTCCCTGCATCATTCGAATTGAGACAGCAGGGATTTTTATGGGCCACAGACCTTAGTGCTTTTGATTCTGTTTTAGATCTTCCTTTCACAATACCGTTGTATGGCGACCATGTAAGTTTGTTTGCCTTATTAATGGCAATATCTATGTACTTCTATTCGAGGATGAATATTGACCAGATGACTACCGGAGGCCCTCAGATGGCGGGGATGAAATATATGTCCCTCTATTTTATGCCGATTTTCCTACTGGTACTATGTAACAACTTCTCCAGCGGTCTTAGTTACTATTATATGTTGTCCAATCTTATAACCATGGCTCAGACCTGGGTGATTAGAAAGTATTTTGTGGATGAGGACAAGTTATATGCTAAGCTTAAGGAGAAAGCGGCGTCTAACACTCCTAAAAAGAAATCGAAGTTCCAGGAGAGACTTGATGCAGCTTACAAGGCACAACAACAGCAAGTTAAAAAGAAAAAATGACAATCGTCAACATAATAAAAGAGATTCAAAAAGAACTGCCACCAACTGTAAAATTGGTGGCAGTTTCCAAATTCAAGTCAAACGAAGAGATACTCGAAGCTTATAAAGCAGGGCTTAGAGATTTTGCCGAGAACAGACCTCAGGAGCTAAAACAAAAGATGTCTGATCTTCCGGGAGATATCAACTGGCATTTCATAGGTCATCTGCAGACAAATAAAATCAAGATGATTATAGATGGAGTTTCAATGATTCAATCTATAGATAATCTGCGTCTTGCCAGGGAGGTCAACAATGAATCCAAAAAAAAACAAATTGTAATTGATTGTCTCTTACAGGTTCATATAGCAAGAGAAGAGACAAAGCAAGGTTTCTCAGAAGAAGAGTTACTAGAATCCATTATTGAATTAAAATCATTATCATCACTGCGGATTTGCGGTTTAATGGGCATGGCATCCTTTATTGACGATCCCAGGCTGGTAAAAACTGAGTTTGCAACACTAAGAACGCTCTTTTTAAAGCTTAAGAATCTATATTTTAAAGAATGTGATTACTTTAAGGAAATCTCTATGGGAATGTCCGGTGACTATAACCTGGCAATTGAAGAGGGGAGTACCATTGTAAGAATCGGAAGTAAAATTTTCGGGAGCAGATTAATCACCAATTTATAGGATCTTTACCTGAGTCTATTAATATTTTATTGGTTTTCGAAAAATGTCTGCAACCAAAAAAAGCACCCCCAGCCAGTGGTGATGGATGTGCCGCTTCAAGAATATGATGTTTTGAACTATCTATCAGATCTCTTTTACCTTTTGCAAAATTACCCCACAGCAGAAACACCACTCCATTATTATAGTCGGATATCGTTTTAATTACTGAATCGGTGAATATTGTCCATCCTATCTTGCTGTGCGAGGCAGCCTCTCCTGCTCTTACTGTCAGCACTGAGTTCAATAAGAAAACGCCTTGGGATGCCCATCTGTCCAGACATCCGTTATCCGGAGGAAGTAATCCAAGATCTGTTTGCATTTCCTTGAATATATTTGATAATGAAGGAGGAAACTTAATTCCCGGAGGAACCGAAAATGAGAGCCCATGAGCTTGTCCAGGGCCATGATATGGATCCTGTCCAAGTATAACAACTTTAACTTTATCCAGAGGAGTTGAGTTAAAAGCGTTAAATATCAGAGAACCTTTTGGGTAGACTATTTTACCGGAAGATATTTCTGTATGGATATAATCTGTCAGTCTGACAAAATAATCCTTTGTAAACTCATTTTTAAGTACCTCCTTCCAGGAGTCCTCAATTTTTACCTCCATATAAGTCAAAAGTGTGAACTAGAAGATAAAGGACAACACTTCAGATATGTTTCTGACATATTTAAAGTTGAGACCCTTTACATATATTTCTTTGATTTCCTTAATGTCTTTCTTGTTTTCCTCAGACAAGATTATTGTTGTTATCCCCGCCCTCTTTGCTGCGAGAATTTTCTCTTTTATACCACCTACAGGTAAAACACGTCCTCTTAGTGTTATTTCTCCGGTCATAGCAATGCCACTCTTAACGTTCTTTTTAAGGAAGGCAGATGCCATTGCACTTACCATTGTTATACCGGCAGAAGGACCATCTTTAGGGATCGCTCCCTCCGGCACATGTATATGAATGTCCTTGTCCGAAAACTCCTTATAATTCATGGAAAGATAATGAGGATTGGCTTTGAGATACTGATATGCAATTATTGCTGACTCTTTCATTACATCACCCAGGTTACCGGTAGTTGTCAATACTCCCTTACCTTTACTCAGACTACACTCAATGAAGAGAATGTCCCCTCCGTTTTCGGTCCATGCTAGCCCAGTAACCACACCCGGAGCCTCATTGCCTTTTTGCATATCATGCTGATTTGTAGGCATGCCTAACATCTCTCTGATCTGCTGGGCACCGAGTGATTTTTCAATCTGTTCATCAAGTGCAATTTTCTTGGCAGTAAGTCTTGCAACCCGTGCAATCTGCTTATCCAGACCTCTTACGCCTGACTCACGGGTATATTCATCTATGATGGTATCTATACCCTCTTTTGTGATTTTAAGCTGTGATTTTTTAAGTCCGTGCAGATCAATTTGTTTAGGTATCAGATAATCTTTAGCTATAGAGCGTTTCTCCTCTGCAAGATACCCACTGACGTTTATCATCTCCATCCTGTCCCTTAGAGCAGGATGTATGGTACTAATGTTATTTGCTGTTGTTATGAAAAGAACTCTCGAAAGATCATAGTCAATATCAAGATAGTTATCATGGAAGGCTGTGTTTTGTTCGGGATCAAGCACTTCAAGTAAGGCGGATGCAGGATCACCCCTGAAATCGTTGCTCACTTTATCTATTTCATCCAGAACGATCAAAGGATTGGATGTTCCGGCTTTTTTAATTGAGTTGATAATTCTGCCGGGCATTGCGCCAATATAAGTTCTTCTGTGCCCTCTTATCTCCGATTCGTCATGTAACCCTCCAAGAGATATCCTGCCGTAGGTTCTGTCAAGAGCCTTGGCAATGGACTTTCCAAGAGAGGTTTTACCAACCCCCGGAGGTCCGTAAAGGCATAGAATTGGCGATTTCATATCTCCCTTAAGCTTAAGTACTGCCAGGTGTTCAATTATCCTGTCTTTAACTGTTTCAAGGCCAAAATGATCTGTATCAAGTACCTTTTGTGCGTGCTTCAGATCAAGATTGTCTTTGCTGGTTTCGTCCCATGGAAGATCAATCAGAAACTTGACATACGATAGCTGAATATTGTAGTCAGGCGAATTAGGATTTGATCTTTCCAACTTTTGTAGTTCTGTCTCAAATGTTTCGGCAACGCTTTTTGACCACAATTTGTTTTTTGCAAGTTGTCTAAGATCGCTAAACTCCTGAATGTTTCCGTTTATTCCTAGTTCTTCCTGTATGGTCTTAAGCTGATTGCTAAGGTAGTACTCCCTTTGCTGCTGATCGATTTCTGTTCTTACTTTTTGCTGAATGTCATCTTTTATCTTGAGAAGATCTATCTGTTTGTTAAGTAATTCAAGCAGCTTAAGGGCTCTTTGTTTAAGTCTCCCCTCTCTTAATAGTATTATCTTGTCCAAAGGATTATCCAACTCAATGCTGGAGGCTATGAAGTTGACAAGGAATGCATGACCTTCAATGTTCTTGATTGCAAAAACAGCCTCTTGCGGGAGATGAGGGGACATTTTTATTATGTAAAGTGCAGCATCTTTTATTGAACCTGTTATTGCATCAAGCTCTTTTATATTTTTCTTGCTTACTTCATCTTCCAGATATTTGACAGAGGCAATGAAATAAGGTTCTGTATTTAGTATGTCCAGAACCTTGAACCTCTTAATCCCCTGAAGGATAATCGTTATGCCACCATCCGGCATCTCAACTATTTTAATGATTTTTGCCAATGTCCCAATGTCGTACAAATCACCTGGCTGAGGATCTTCCTGTTTGGCAACTTTCTGAGAGACAGCTCCAATAATCTTCATTTTGCTGTAAGCCTCTCTTACCAGCTTTATTGATTTCTCTCTGCCTACGGTTATTGGAATTATTGTTTCAGGAAACAGGACAGCGTTACGTAGTGCAATAATTGGCAAGGTGTCGGGTAAATCGGAATCCCTCAGTTCTTGTCCACTGTCAATATTCATTACAGGGATAATATTTACCTCTTCAGAGACCGAGTGTTGCAGATATATATCAGAAAATTTCATCATCGTTTTTAATATGTCATTTTGTCAGACATTAATATGCTTTTAAGCATAATACATAATGCCGGTTATAGGTGTCCAATCTCTATGCCAAACTAGAACAATAAACTTTTTATAGAGAAAAAGAAACCGTGTTCTTTTAATTGATTGAAAGAATAGTCAATTGAAAGATTAATATTGTAATAGGTGATTAAATCAAGACCAACACCTCCACTACATAGGAATTTGTTGCTCAGAAAATTACTGAAATTAGGGTAGGAGTGGTGCGAATAGCCAACATCAAAAAAAGCCTTCCCATAGATTGTAAAGTGAATCTTCCTGAACTTAGGTAAAAATGACAGGAATTTCAATACGTAAACCTTTGTCGGCAATATATTATACTTGATAGTAGGATTAAAAGTCACGAATTGTTGTCCGTCGTCTACATAGAATTCATACCCCCTGAGAGTAGCATCTTCATATCCTATGGCTTGGTCAAAGATGTATGCCTGAACATTTTTCATGGAAATTCCAGATGTCAGATTTGCACAAACATTCCATTTTTCAGAAAGAGGAAGGTAATACTGTAGATTGGTTCTCAGCTGACCGTATCTCACAGTATTATTGCTATTGATGTAACCTCTTAATTCTCCTTTAATAAGATAGCCCTCAAGAGGATATTGGTAGTTGTCTCTTTGATCAGAAATGAAGCTGTAATTCAACGATAAACTGTTTCTGGTTGTATCGCTGTTTCCCCAATACTTTGGATTAAGTTTCAGAATTGTATCGGAGATACTAATGTTTTCATATTTGACCATAACAGAGTGACTGACCCGGATTTGGGGACGGTAAGTGTAGTTGATGCCCGCAGAGATTTTTTTAACCGCAAACTCATTGACAGATCTATTATACACAGGTGAATTGAACAGGGAAATGAAATTCTCTGTTTTTGAAAACTGTCCTGAAACAACAAAACCCAAAACGTGCCTTCCTGTTTGTCCTAAAGAGATATTTTCATAACCAAGACGGAATCCTTTATGATAACCAAACTTATAACTGGCACTGACTGTATGGTTCAATCCCCATAGATTGTATATCCTGAATCCGGCATCCAATGTTATTCTGTTGCCGTCAGATGTTCTTATCCAGTTGCTTAGATTACGGTCTTCAAACTTAATGTCGATTAATGGCCATATGAACCATCTCTCTTCTACATTTATTGTAATGTCCAGGTTTGAATCATTATCTGGGTCGCTGTTTTTTTTAATATATACAAAATTAAAAAGTGAGAGATTCAGCAGATTGTTTTTAGCCAACTTCAATACACCTTCCAGTTTATCAGCAACAATTGTGTCTCCTTGTTTGAACGGAAGCTCTCTTATTATGATCTTGCTTTTTGTTATTGTGTTGCCCTCAATGTAAATATTTGAAATGCAATAATTTTGCTGAGAATATAAGAAAACCGGAGCAAACAGAAAAATTAAAAAAAATAGTTTCAATTTCGTTGTATTTTGCACTTCAAATATAGGCATAAAACCGCATAAATTGGTGAGAACTAAAAGAATTTGTAAAAAAAACTGTATAATGTTTTGAAATATCGATAAATTAATAGTAATTTTGCTCGACAAAAATTGACTAACCCTTTAATTTATTTAATTATCATGACAAAAGCAGATATCGTAAATGAGGTTGCAAAGGCAACTGGCATGGAAAAAATTGCTGTTCAAAATGTTGTAGAAAGCTTTATGGATAGCGTAAAGGATTCTTTATCAAAAGATAAGAATGTTTATCTTCGTGGTTTCGGCAGCTTTATCGTAAAAAAACGTGCGAAAAAAACTGCTAGAAATATTTCAAAAAACACTACTTTGGTTATTCCTGAACACTTTATACCATCGTTCAAACCTGCAAAAGTGTTTATGAACAAAGTAAAAAACAATGTAAAGTAATAATACTTTGCAAAAAATAAATTGATTATGCCTAGCGGAAAGAAAAGGAAGAGACATAAAATGGCTACTCACAAGCGTAAAAAACGCTTGCGTAAGAACAGACATAAAAAGAAAAAATAGTTGCTATTTAAGTCTTCAGTGTGTGATAATCTAAAGCAAGTCATTAGATTTGCTTTAGATTGTTTTTATTTAATAACGTAGATGGAGAAAGATTTAATAATTGATGTTAGTTCCACGGAAGTTTCTATAGCTCTGCTGGATAATCACAGGTTGATTGAGCTGAATAAAGAGCAGAACAATGGCAATTTTTCGGTAGGGGATGTTTATATAGGAAGAGTAAAGCGCATTATGCCGGCTCTTAATGCAGCCTTTGTAGATATTGGAGATGAAAAAGACGCATTTATCCATTATCTGGACCTTGGATTATCATTCAAGGCCCTTGATTTTTTTATAAGGCATATTGGCCAGAGTAAGCAATACGGGGCTTTATTTTCCAGTGTTAAACTAGGAGATATATTAGAGAAAGAGGGTAAAATTGCAGATGTTTTAAAACCTGGACAACATATAATGGCTCAGATAGTGAAGGAACCTATTTCAACAAAAGGTTCCAGACTGACATCTGAGATTTCCATAGCAGGAAGAAACATGGTTCTTATTCCTTTTGCAGATAAGGTAAATATATCACAGAAAATTACTTCAAGAGAAGAGAAAAAAAGACTTGAAAGGCTAGTATACAGCATATTGCCTTCAAACTATGGTGTCATAATCAGAACAGTGGCAGAGGGAAAAAGAGCTGCCGTGCTTGACGGAGAACTAAAGTCTCTTATAAAAAAATGGGAGGATTCCTGGCCAAAAATGGCAAAATCAAATGCCCCACAGCTGCTTTTTACAGAAAACAGCAGGACAACTACTATTTTAAGAGATCTTCTGAACGATTCATTTTCCAATATTCATATAAATGACGAAACCATTTATAATGAAGTTATAGACTATATTTCAATAATTGCTCCCGGACAAGAAAAGATTGTAAAACTTTACAAGGGTGGCGAACCCATTTTTGACCATTTTGATGTCAATAAACAGATAAGAGGAGCATTTGGTAAGGTTGTACCAATTAAACAAGGTGCATATCTTGTCATAGAACATACAGAAGCCCTTCACGTAATTGACGTTAACAGCGGTATTAGAGCAAAATCAGGTGCCGATCAGGAGCAGAATGCTTTTGATGTTAACATGAGCTCAGCTGATGAAATTGCCAGACAACTCAGACTAAGGGATATGGGGGGTATTATTGTTGTCGACTTTATTGACATGGATTCTAACGAGAACAAGATCAAATTGTTCAGACACATGATGGATCTCATGCAGTCAGACAGGGCGAAGCATAATATTCTTCCGATAACTAAGTTTGGTTTGATGCAGATAACCCGTCAAAGGGTAAGACCAGCTACAGAGATTAATACAAGTGAGAATTGTCCTTCGTGCAATGGTACCGGAAAAATTTCGTCAAGTTTACTTATAGATGAGACAATCGAGAGACAACTTGCCTATTACGCCAAAGAAAAAGGAATAAAATCAATTATTATAACTGTAAATCCAATTCTTGCATCCTATCTTACGAAAGGTTTTGCCAGCATTAAGTTTAAGTGGTCCCTTAAATACAAATGCTCCATAAAAATTCAAACAGCAACGGACAATGCTTTACTGGAGGTCAAGTGGTTCAACTCAAATGGCGAAAAGCTGGAAGATTAGTTAACTTTTGTACAAACCAGTATCTTCTTGAGTCCATTCCAAACGATACATCCGAAAATGTAAATTTCACCACCATCATGGATCCTGAGAGTTTGCTTTAACTCCTCCGGGCTCAATGGAAAGTTGCGTGTAGATATGTTTGCTTTTGGATATTTTTTTCTCAAAAGCTTTATTGTTGCTTTATTAAAATCAAACTCCTCTTTAATCTCAAAACATCTGCCAGGAAAACTTTCATTATGCTTTTCAGAAATATAAAGATGTGTGTGCTTATGTAATTTTTTCAACCCATATGTTTTGCCTAATATTCTGAAAGCTCCCGCTTTAAGAATGCTTGAGTTTGGTTCGTACAGGAAAGTGGGCAGAACAGTATCTGAAAACTCGGATATGCATCTGTTTTCATCGCCCAGTTTGAAATCAAAATTCTCTATCAGACCATTATTACAGAAGTTGACAGTGCAGATATTTATGTCGTCAATTCCTGAGAGAAGATCACGATAGTTGCTCTCCAGAAGAAATAGTAGTTCTTTACATTCATTGTTGACAGAAAGTATATGAATCTCTGAAATTTCCGGAATTTGTCTGAGGGTTGCCAATATATCAACCATTGGGGAAACTTTTACCAGAATACTACCGGACAATAAAAAAAGAGAATCTTTAAGCTCTAGTAGATTAGGTTGACATTCTGTTAAGGCATAAACAGGATTTTTGTTGTTGTCTCTTCTTGCCGGATCAAGATAAATAAGGTCTGCCCGGGTAATATTAAGCTTATCTATATTATCTATGGTGATTTCGCAATTTGAAACGGTTATATTGTCCAGCCCCAGATTTTTGAAGTTTTGTTCAGCGGATTCGCATAGTTCTTTATTCTTCTCAAAATAGTAAAGATGAGCTGCATTCTTTGACATAAAGAATGAATCGACACCCAAACCACCTGTCAGATCAAGAATAACACCCTTTTTGACAAATCGTTTCTTGTAATCTGCAGTAAGTTCAGAACTGCACTGTTCTGTTGCCAGAGTGTCATTGAAAATTAATCCCTCTGAATGGCTCCAGGAGGGAACCTTTTTGACAATCTTCTTTCTGGCAGAAATAAATCTTGCAGCAAGCCTGACATCAATTCCCGGATATTTGTCGGCAGATAGGAGTAACCTCTGAATATCGTCTTGTTTATGTAAGTAGACAAAATCTGTAAAAGCCTTGCTATACATGTTTTTTTATAATAGGACTGAGTGTTTCTTCAGGAACATATTTTAATTCCTTGAACCGGTAAATTGTATACCTTACAACAGGATTGTTCATTCGACGGATATATATTACTTTCGCAACTTCAACGCTTTTAAAGTATCTTTTTCCAAGCGGTATGCCTGGTGTCAAATCGCGGGAGGACTCAATATAATATGCACTTTCTCCAATTTTAAACCCGCCTTGCTCTATTGTCGTAAAAGCATATTTTCTTGTCTCATTAAGATTCCCGATTGTCTTTACAGCTATTTTGTTTGGTCTTGCCAGGTAATAGTCATAATGTGCTGCCGTGAGATAGTTATTTGAAATTATATAGGAATGATTGGAGATGTTACCTAAAGCAACATCCATATACCGGAGCTTATTAAACTCTTTGGATAGTATTTTCCATCCATATCTGTCTATAGAGACATCGTCTGAGCCGATCTTCGTTTCAGGAATTTTTTTTATGTCAAAGTTGAATACACCGGTGTAAATCTGTGTCATTATAATCAGAATAATTAATATAATAGAATAGTAACTATTCTTGAGAACATCGGGGAACCGGAATCTGGCTGAACTGTATTTTGTTTCCAGATATGCAGCAGAAAGTAAAATGAGAGGGAAAAAACCGATAGGTATTATACCTGTAAGCATGAAAGGTAACGATAGCGAAATGAGTAGTTTGTATTGATTTTCCTTTAAATATCTGATTTTGTTAAAGGTAAACAATGCAATAAAAGCAAGGGCAATATTTACAGGATTATTATAAATAACCTGAATTACAATTTTCTGCATAATAATGCCAAAGTCGACATTTCCTTTGATCACGAAAATATCATTATAAAAAAATTTGAACCCGACGAAATCATACTTGACATTCCACAAAATAACAGGCAAAAAGAGAAGGAAACTAATAAAAAAAGAGAACCAGAGTTGAGGTTTCTTAAAGCATCGTCTATCAAATAGCGAGATATAGGTAAAAACTCCTATCCATATTATAAATGAAGAGATATTGGAAAGCATTGCCAAACCAATAAAGACTCCCGCCATTATAAGAGAGATTGAACTTAATACTCTGGATTCACGGCAATCCTGATGCTTTATTATAAATCCTTCATGGAGAAAATATATTGAAAGCAGTAAAAACAACACTTGGGGAGTATCGGGGCTGACAAGTGTTCCTACAATAATACTGCTATATATAGAAGTTGTATATAAAATTGCAGCATATAACCCCATTAGCTCACTTTTAAATCTCCTTCCAATTACAAAAATAACCCATGTATTTAGAGTTCCTATAAAAACAGAAACGAGTCTGATAAAGAACTCTTCGTTCAGAAAAAGGTTATTTGTAAATAACTGAATCATCCAGCCTATCATTGGGGGTTGATCTAGATGACTTAGTTTAGGGTAAAGAGCGAAAGTCCAGTAATAGGCCTCCTCGCCACCTAGTTCAAGTGTAAATGCAATAACACACCGTATTATGGTAGAGAATGCTATCAGATATAATAGATAGATTTTATTATTGGACATTTTCATATTAAACGTGATGAGATTTTATCAGTTCATTACTAATTTTATTAAATCGCCACAAAAACAAAAAAGCTGCAAAAACAAGCCCAAGAAGCAGACCAATCCATACTCCCACGGCTCCCATCCCTAACACTGTACCACATATGTATCCAAGAGGAAGACAAATGAAATAGTATGATATAACAGATAGCATAAGCGGGATCTTTACATCTGACAGAGCCCTCAGGCACGCCAGACAGGATAACTGGATCGCATCAAATATTTGAAAAAGAGCAGAGATAATCAAAAGTTTGGCCGCTAGTAACCTTACAGCAGGATCTCCCGTAAATATTTGAGGGATCTCATTATTGAACACGATATATGCGACGCCACTTATCGACATCAAGGCCACGCTAAGGTGTATAGCTGCAAAACCCGCTATACGCATAGATTTAAAATCTCCATACCCATATTGATGAGAAACCCTGATAGTGGCAGCTGCTCCAACCCCTAGGGCAAGCATAAAAGAGAAGGTACTCATACTCATAGCAACCTGATGTGACGCAAGAGCAATCTCCCCATTCCATCCAATCATTATGGCGCTCAGACTAAAAGCTGTAATCTCTACCAGATTCTGAAATGACAATGGAACTGAAGTATTAAGCACCTCTCTTACAAGTTTCCAGTTGATGACGGGCCGTGTAAAATATTTAAGATATTTTTTGTAACTCTCAGCCTTGCTGAAGATAACAAGAAATGATGCAAGCATCATAAAACGGCTTATTGTAGTGGCAAGAGCAGCGCCCTTTACACCCATAGGTTCTATTCCAAAGTGGCCGAAAATCAATACCCAGTTAAGGAATATATTAAGAAAATTTGCAAAAAGGGTAATAAACATTGCATACTTGGTGATTCCTATACCTTCTGAAAATTGTCTCATTCCAAAGAATACCAAGGCAGGAAACAGAGAAAACAGTATAGTGAAATAGTACTCTTTACCTAAGGATACAACCATGTCTGTCTGCCCCATGGAATTCATAAAGAGACTTAATCCGAGCATTGTTATTGTAAGCATTATAGATGCGGCAAACACCATTATCAAAGAGTTCTGGAGTAATTGTCCTACTCTCTTGTGGTCGCCTTTCCCAAAGCTCTGGCCTACATGAGGAGTAATTCCCTGAGTGAATCCAATACCAAAGACAAGACCAAGTACTATTATTGAATTCGCAAATGATACACCTGCCAGTTCTGCAGTTCCCAGATGACCAACCATAATATTGTCTGCAAGCTGTACTGTTATTTGTCCTGCCTGGGTAAGCATGACAGGAACTGCAACTTTAAGATTTCTTTTGTAGAATGGTATATACTCTCTGAAATTCATGATGCAAATATACTCTTCTTTGTCTGATATTTGAAAATCGGCTATTATTCATTAAATTTGTACACACGAGCTTAATAATTATTATATGTCCATGAATTATTTAGAAAGAGCACAATCCTGGCTGGATGAGGGCTACGATATTGAAACAAGAGAACAAGTTAAAAAAATGATTGATAACGACCTTAAGGAACTGGAAGATTCATTTTACAGAAACCTGGAGTTTGGTACCGGAGGATTGAGAGGTATTATGGGAGCAGGGACAAATAGAATGAACAAGTATACTGTTGGTATGGCAACACAAGGTCTGGTAAACTATATGAAGCATTCTTTTAAAGATAAAAAGTCTTTGTCTGTTGCTATAGCATTTGACAACAGGAACAATAGCCAGTATTTTGCACAGATAACTGCCGATGTGTTTTCTGCTAACGGATTTGTGGTTTATCTTTTTGATGAACTGAGACCTACGCCCGAACTTAGCTTTGCCATAAGACACCTGGGTTGTGCCGGAGGAGTTATGATAACAGCATCCCATAACCCAAAGGAATACAACGGATATAAGGCTTATTGGAGCGACGGGGCCCAGATAACTGCACCACATGATGTCAATATTATTGACGAAGTACTGAAGATAGAGAATATTTCTCAAATCAAATTTAAAGGAGGGGAACATAGTATAAGGCACATAGGGAAGGATATGGATGAGTCATATCTCAATGCAATACTATCACTTACTCTTTCGCCAGAAATTGTCAAGAATAATAATTCGTTTAAGATTGTCTACACTCCTCTTCACGGAACAGGTGTGAAAATTGTTCCGGAAGCACTTAAAAGACTTGGATTCAGTAATATAATAAATATTCCGGAACAGGATATTACAGATGGTAATTTTCCTACTATCAATTCTCCAAATCCCGAGGAGCCATCGGCATTGAAGATGGCAATGGAAAAAGCGGCAGAAGTACAGGCCGATCTTGTTATGGCGACAGACCCTGACGCAGACAGACTAGGAATTGCCATAAGGGATACCGAGGGAAAAATGTTGCTTTTAAATGGAAACCAGACAGCAGCAATACTGACATATTACCTTTTGGCGCGATGGAAAGAGACCGGAAAGTTGAAAATTGGATTTAATAACAAAAACTTCTACATGGTAAAAACCATTGTCACCTCTGACCTGCTTAAAAGTATAGCTGACAAATTCTGTATAGATATGTACAATGTTCTTACTGGTTTCAAATATATTGCAGAGGTAGTTAAGGATAATGAAGGGAAAAGGGTATTTATAGGAGGAGGTGAGGAGAGTTATGGCTTTAATGCCGGAGAGTTTGTAAGAGACAAGGATGCTGTAATTTCATGCTGTCTAGTGGCCGAAGCAGCTGCCTGGGCAGCAAGCAAGGGAAAGACTCTATATGAAATGCTTCTTGACATATATATAGAGTTTGGCTTATATAAGGAAAGACTTTTATCAGTTACAAAAAAGGGCAAGGATGGTTTGGAACAGATACAGAGCATGATGAAGTCATTAAGGGACAGGCCACTCCAGACTCTTGCAGGTTCTGAGGTCGTACTGATTCATGATTATCAGCTTTCTGAAACCTTTGATATGATAAGTGATCTAAGATATAAGATAAATCTTCCGAAATCCAATGTTCTGCAATACATAAGCTCTGATAACAGTGTCGTATCTGTAAGGCCTTCTGGGACAGAGCCTAAAATCAAGTTCTATTTTGGCGTGAGAGGTGAATTAAAGAGTAGGGAGGAGTTTGTTAAAGCCGATGAAGAACAGAACAGGCTTCTTGATAAACTAACCGAACAGATGATGCAATTATAACAGATGCTTTTTGATCATCATAAGTAAATCATCCTTTTTTATAGGTTTTGGTAAATAGTCGTTACAACCGGCTTCTAATGCTTTCTCTCTGTCCCCGGCAAAAGCATATGCCGTCTGGGCTATCACTATAACTCCCGGGTCGACGTGTTTTATTAGCTTCGTAGCCTGATAACCATCCATTTCCGGCATTCTGATGTCCATCAGGATTATTCGGATATCCCTATTTGCAGCAAACATATTCACAGCTTCTCTGCCGTTTTTTGCGAAAAGAAGATTATAGTTTGTCTGTTTCAAAATAGTGTTAAGATAGAATGCATTAGTCTCTTCATCTTCTGCAATAAGAATTTTTATGGTATCAGGCGAGTATTCAGACGATAAATACAGATCTTCTCTCTTTAAATTCATGTTTTCAATATCAGTTAATACTTCTGATCTGTCAAAAGGAATTACAAATTTAAATTTAGAGCCAACACCGGGTTCGGAGTCAACATGAATAACGCCACCCAATAAATTAATGTATGCTTTTACAATTGACAGGCCAAGCCCTGCACCCTCGTGACTTCGCATGGATTCCGATTCAGCCTGAATAAAACGTTCGAAAATCTTATCAATCTTCTCTTTCGGAATTCCTATGCCTTTATCCTCTACAAAAAACTCAACATACTTCTCTTTTTTTACTGCTCCTACAGTTATATTTCCTGTGTTTGAATATTTGATGGCGTTTTTTATGAGGTTTGTTAATATTGCATACAACTTTTCGAGATCGGATACAATGGTTAGATTTTCTACCGACGAATCTAAACTTAGGTCGATTTTCAACCCTTTTTTCTCTACTTCTGGTCTGAAGAAACAAACTACATCCGAGACTAATTGCTGAACAGAAACTATCGAATTCTTAACCATTACTATCCCTGCTTCAATCTTGGATATGTCAATTATATCATTTATTGTATTGAGCATTCTTTGACTGCTTTTCTCAATAATATTGAAATAGACAGTCTGTTCCTCTCCTGTTATATCCGGATCCTTTAAAAGCTCGATAAACCCGATAATGCCATTCATAGGAGTGCGGATTTCATGACTGATATTCTGCAAAAAAGAGGTTTTTAACCTGTCGCTCTCTTCTGCTTTATCTCTGGCAACAATTAGTTGTGTGATTAATTTTTTTCGATCTGTTATATCCTCTTTAACGGCAACATAATGGCTTATATTACCATTCTCTCCTAAAATAGGCGATATTGAGATATCCTCCCAGTGAAACTCTCCATTCTTTTTCCTGTTTTTCAACTCACCTCGCCACTCCTTTCCCGAAGTTATAGTGCTCCACATGTTTCTGTATAACGAAACAGGGGTATCCCCCGATTTGAATATGCTTGGATTTGAGCCAATTACTTCTTCAAAAGAGTAGCCTGTTATTGAAGAGAATTTAGGATTCACATACTCGATATGACCAGCCAAATCTGTAATAATTACAGAGGCGGGGCTTTCAGTAACAGCCTTGGTAAGTTTCAGGGCATTTTCCTCTGCATTTTTTTTATCTAGAAATATTCTTATTTCATTTGCAACAAGCTCTACAACCTCAATGTCTGCCTGGCAAAAAGCGTATGGATTGTCATAGTTCTGAATGACAATTGCTCCTGAAATACCCCCTTTACTTGTAAAAGGAACTCCCAGCCATAATTCGGCCATAGTACCCAACAGTTTTATTTTTCCAGTTTTACATAGGTCAAGGATCTCTTCTCTGGTAACAAAAACCGGTTTATTCAGTTTTATTGTATAGCCTGTCATTGAGCCCTCCGCCGGCCATGTTTCAATATTATTATCCTTTTCGTCACTCTGGCCACCCACCGATAGCATATCAGTCTTCTGGTCGTAGAATGCAACAAATAAATTATTCTGAGGAAGTAAAGTGTTAATTTCATCAATTACCACTGAACAAAAGTCCTTGAAATTCTTGCAACTTATGATTGAATAAGCCAGATTCCTTTGCATTTGGAGCAACATCTCATTTCGGGTCATTTCTGTAATATCCTGTGCACTCAACAAAATTGTGTCCTCATTCTCCTTATCTCCATTTAAAAGCCTGAATTTGTGATCAATTAATTTGTATTCGCCAGATTTGGTCCGTACTCTGGCAGAAAACTTAACTGCATTGTTTCTGATAAGCTGATTAAAATATATATCCTTAACCCATGATATTTCATCAGGGTGAAAAAGATCATAGCCGTTAGTTCCAAGCAGCTCGTTCTGGTCGTAACCAAGCACTTCTGTATAAACTCTGTTATAATATAAAAATCTGCCCTCAAGTGTGAGCTGACCAATTAGGTTGAAACTATTTTCGAGGATGGTCTTGTATTTTAACTCTTTCTCTTCAGAAAGTATTTTTGCAACCTCAAGGGAGCTATTACTATCTTTTAATGCTTTTGCAATTTCTTTAAGTTCCCTGTTTTGTCTCTTTTGTTCTTCTTCAAATTTTTTTAAAGATGTTACATCTTGATACATTATGGCAATTTTTTTGACTTTGCCTTTAAACTTGATTGGAAAAGATATACAGTTCAGATACTTTTCCGCACCTGTATATCCAAAAATTTTTGGATCATAAAGGATATTTGAAAGAAAAACACTTTCGCCTTTCAATCCCCGACGCAAAAAAGTATCGCTTCCCAAAGCGACAGATCGGGTATTGGAAAGTATATTATATTTTCCAACGATTTTCTCTCTTGGAATCAGGAACATCGAATCGAAGGATTTATTTACTTTTTCTGTTAATCCGCTGGTATTAAGTAAATGAATGCTTAGTGGAGACTGCTCAAATAGCGCATTTGCATAAATTTCGCTCTCTTCCGCCTGTTCTTTTGCGGCAATCAGCTCCATTCTGTTACGATGTCTGTACAGATACAAGCCTAAGGCATACGCACTATTCTGCAGGATGCTTAGTTCATTCTCATCCCATTCACTAGTTTCGTTACAATCGTCCAACCCAATAAAACCCCAGCATATCTCTTCAACAAATACCGGAATTGCCATAAGTGATGCAATACCCTGTTTTTCCAGTATCTCTCTCTCTTCCGGGGAGAAATCCTTCACATTTCCTTTGATAGTTTCTCCCTTACTTAATCTGGAGTGCCATTTTGGAAGAATCAGTTTAAGCGCGACATTATGATCATTTTGATCTGTCGAAAGTGAAAGAGTGTCTCCTTTGATTTTTTCAAATCTTTGATTTGCTGAAAAATTATTATTTGATAAATTCTGGCGGATTTCACAAATATATGTTCTGTTGTGCCCCGTTACACTACTGATTGTGTCAAGTACCTCATTTATAGCATCATCAAAATTCTGATTGGATATAAGAGTGTGGCTTACTTTAGCCGAAGCTACCAGAAGTTCTCGTTTTCTAATATTTCTTTTGGTTTGAATTTCCTCTTCTCTGGCTGCTCTGTCTTCGTTTGCTATTAAAACTCCTATGATATTAAGCAATATAAGATCGCCGTCTGTTGGTGTGAAATCAGCTTTGAAAAGCAAACAAAGCATTCCGATAAGTACCCCTTCTGATTTGATTGTTTTTCCAACGTAAGTTTTTAAATGATGTTCGTTTATGAAGGTATTTGAAACGGCATGGCAACTCTCTGTAAGGTTATTGATTATGAGGGTATCTCCTTCTTTAAATTCCTGCGCAAGACAATACTTTTCTGTTACGATAAGCTCATTATCAATATATCTGTTGTATGATGCAGAAAATGCACCCAAGACCTGAGAGCAGAGAGCAGTCAGTTTTGAAATATTAGATTTGTGGTTTGGGCCAAGCTCCAGAAGTGATTTATTTATTAGTTCAAGAGTGTTGAATTTTCCTGCAGAATTCGCCATAACTATCTCTTTACACAATTGACCAGATAAATAACAATATTTACTAAAATATAAAGGCAAAATACAATAAGTAGAGAAACCGACCAGGTTACGTTGATTATGAGAGCGGTAATCAATAATACAATGGCGGTTATAATAAGCAGATACCTCATCTCGTTACCCTTCCACTTAAGAGATTTGAACTTTAATGAAAACATGGGTATGTTGCTGACCAACAGAAATGAGAGAAAGAGCGATGCTATAGGAATAAAGTAATATGTATTTAATAAACCATCAAAGAAGGTATTGTATGTTGTAAAATGCAGAAACATACAGATTAACAAAGCATTTGCAGGGGTTGGGACACCAATGAAATTCACCGTTTGCCTGGTATCGATATTGAATTTTGCAAGCCTCAATGCCGAAGCTATTGTAATGACAATAGGAACAAAAATCAGAATTTCAAGAAACAGAGTCTGGCTGCCACCAGTAATTCCAGAACCAAGAAGTTCATCCATCTTATGATACAGCAGAATCGAGGGAGCAAGTCCAAAGCTCACAAGATCTGCTAGAGAATCGAGTTCCTTACCCATTGGCGAATAGGCTTTAAGCAGGCGAGCTGCAAAACCGTCCAGAAAGTCACATACCGCTGCGATTAAAATCAGGTAGACAGCAAATACCTGATAGCCTTCAAACGCATAAATAACGGCTACAGTTCCAAAAAGAAGATTTAGTGATGTAATAACGTTTGGTATATGTTTCTTTATTCCCATATTGAAATTTTATTGCCTGATTCGTATTGCCTGTTATATACCAAGTTTTTGACGTATCTCTTTAGGAATTGAGTTTTTATTAACCATTACAGAGATGCTTTTAGCTCTTACAAAGCTTTCTGACATGTTAAGGTATCCTCCGAACTTGTTTCTCTCTGTACCCCATGAGTTTTTGGTAATATAGTAGATAGTTCCGTTCTGGTCCTTCACCATTCCTGTGATAAGCATCAGATGGTCGTCGGTGGTTGAAAATGATTCGTACTCTTTCTGACGGACCTCCTGTGTAACATTGACCTCCGGAAATGTCTTCTCAAACTTGTAGATTTCCTTTATAAACTCTCCAGTTGGATTTTCAATAACAGGATTGATTGCAACGCCATTTGCATGAGAAAAACCTTTCTCACTTACATCCCCATCCCAGGCAACGGTGTATCCGGTCATAAGGGCATTGTTTATGATGCCCATGAATTCATCCAGAGGAACGTTGTAAAAGCGAGCGAAATCCCAGTTGTCCGGAACCTCAATAACAGATGCTTTATAGAAAGGAATATGACTTAAACTGGTAATTTCTACATAATCAGACATATTAAGCCCTAAGAACTGTGCAAAACTCTTTGGAGTGTACTCTTTACCTTTGTAGCTGAAAGTTTTTGGAAGCGGACCCAAATATATGTCCATTAGACTTTTAACCAGTTTGTAATATTCCGGGCTTCTCTGCTTCATCTCTACAGCAACACCGGATATAGCATTTACAAACTTATTAAGTTCTTTGTGGTTGTTGAGTTTTGAATCATATTCTATTCCATTGTATGCTTCCTGAGGAACAATACCATGCTCTTCAATAATATTCGTAAACATGTGAGCAAGACTTCCCTGCCCAAGATTTCCCTTTCCGTTTCTTAGGTAATTGTCATTCATCCTGTTGATGTAATTGATATTTACAGCAAACATCTCTGAAAGGTCAACCTCTCCTTTTCCTGTTCTTAAAAGTTCTGACTCAAGAAAAGCGGCAGTCGCATAACTCCAGCAGGTTCCGCTGCTTGCCTGATTCTTTACAGGAGTAGCCTGATTTCGTACAACGTCTGTAAATATATATCCCTGTCCCAGTAAGCAGGATTGAGAAATGATGAACAGGAAAAAGAACGCAAATGAAAATAAACTCTTTTTCATAATAACTATTTATTTAATACCAAGTTTCGATTTAATATTTTTTGGTGCCGAGTTCCTGTTGATAACAATATTCATTGTTTTGTATTTGACGTATGCATCAGAGACATACCAGATACCTTTGTAGTCACCTGAAATGCCCCAAGAATTCTTTACCTTATAGTATTTATTACCGTTCTGGTCCTTGGCAATGCCAAATATCTGCATGCCATGATCATCTGTAGTCTGTCCGTTGTCAAAAGCAATTTGTCTCTCTTCCTGACTTATGTTCCTTTCAGGGGCAACCTCATTCATACCATAGATTTTAGTGTCAATCTCAAGTTTTGAAAGACCTAGCCACTTTGCCTGATCTGAACCGGACATGTTTTTAACTTCAGATTCCGGCACAACAGCAATTCCTTTTCTGGTAAAACCTTTCTCGCTTACATCGGCACCCCATAAAACAGTGTATCCCTGTTCAATGGCATAATCAATTGTCTGCATCATCTCATCTGCCGGCAGGTTGAAGGAGGTATCCCAGCGCCAATTGTCAGGAATCTCAATAGCAAACTGAGAATAAAAAGGATGGTGTGTATATGATGTAACAGATATATAATCATCGGGATCAATTCCAAGTTCCTGTGCATAGCTTTTTGGAGTGTACTCTTTTCCATTATAGGTAAACTTCTGCGGAGCTTCTCCAAGATATGCATTCAGTATTCCTTTGAACCCATTTTTCCATGCAGTAGAGTATTTTCCGTTAGGATTTTTCTCGATTGCCTGAATATATCCAGCTGTTGCAGCATCAAGTTCGTTGTGAGTGTGCATCTCCTCACCATAATTCAACCCAGGCATTAAAGATTCAGGAACAATACCGTAGTTACGTATTACGGTTAGTGCATCTCCGAAGGAGCTACCAGGGGAAAAATTGATGTTACCGTTTGTGCGTACATATTTATCAGCTTTATCGGAGTATGAGTTAGATACTATGAACATCTCGGAAAGATCCTGTTCTCCTTTTCCCATTCTTATAAGTTCCGACTCAAGAAATGCCAATGTTGAAAAACTCCAGCATGTGCTTGTCCTGTTCTGATTCTTGACAGATGTTACAGGAAGCTCTTTTACTGTAGTGAATTGGTATCCTGATATTTTTTTCTCTGTTTCCTGGCTGAAGCATACAATTGGGAAAAAAGCTAACATCAGTATAGATGCTTTAAATTTGTTCATGATTTTAATTGTTGTGGATTTAATATTTCAAAGTTATTAAAATAAAATAATTTCCTATGGTATATTCATGTATTTGTGAGTCTGCAATGAGATATTCCATTCTGGATGGGATTTTACATATTCAACTATTAATGGTAAAATTATCTTGCTTTTGCTCCATTCAGGCTGAAGATAGAGCTTGCAGTCTTTTCTGACAAGTATCTTGTTTTCTTCTGCCCAAGTAAAATCATCGGGATTTTCAATAATAACCTTAAGCTCCGATGCTAACTGATGCATACCGGTAACAGGATGCTTTTTCCTTTTTGGAGAAAGGCATATCCAGTCAAACCGGCCACTTATCTGATGAGAACCGGATGTCTCAAGAAAAATCTCCAATCCTCTGGATTTTAATAGAGTACACAACTTGTCAAGAGGGTATGAGAGGGGTTCCCCTCCGGTAAGCACTATTGCCTTGGCCGGGTGTATAACTGCTGATTCTACAATTTTCGCTATTGAAGTGGGAGGGTACAGACTTGGGTTCCATGTCTCTTTGGCGTCACACCAGCTGCATCCTACATCGCAACCTCCCAACCGTATGAAAAAAGCTGGTTTACCGGTGTTGAATCCTTCACCCTGGATAGTGTAGAAACTTTCTACCAGAGGCAGAAGTTCTCCGTTCTTTAATTCAGGATATTTCATATATATCTTTTTTTGCAAAGTTAATAATTAGAAAAGATAACCATTGTCATTATGCCGTTTTGTCAGCAAATATGAGATGGCAGATTTGTTGCTGAACATTTAGCAAACAAAAGATAAAAAAATGAACAGACAAAATTGGGAAGCACTCAGTACATATGCCATTAACTTGAATGAGCAGGCAAGATTGGGTAAACTGGATCCTGTCATTGGGAGAGATGACGAGATAAGGAGGGTTCTTCAGATTTTGAGCAGAAGGACCAAAAACAATCCTATTCTGGTTGGAGAGCCGGGAGTTGGAAAAACAGCAATAGCAGAGGGTATTGCACAGAGGATAGTACATGGTGACGTACCCGAGAATCTTAAATCCAAAGTTATTTTTTCTTTGGATATGGGGTCGCTGATTGCCGGTGCAAAATACAAAGGGGAATTTGAGGAGAGGCTCAAGGGTGTTGTCAAGGAGGTAATAGACAGCGCCGGAGAAGTTATCCTGTTTATAGATGAAATCCATACATTAGTTGGTGCAGGAAGAGGCGAAGGTGCAATGGACGCAGCAAACATACTTAAACCTGCTCTTGCCAGAGGAGAGCTCAGGGCGGTAGGTTCTACAACCTTGGATGAGTATCAGAAGTATTTTGAAAAAGACAAGGCTCTTGAAAGGAGATTTCAGATGGTTATGGTAGATGAGCCATCTCCTTCAGAAGCCATCTCAATTCTGAGAGGTCTGAAGGAGAGGTATGAGAACCATCACAAGGTACAGATTAAGGATGACGCGTTGATTGCAGCTGTTGATTTGTCGCACAGGTATATAACAACCAGATTTCTGCCCGACAAGGCAATCGACCTTATAGACGAAGCAGCTTCAAAGCTGCGTCTGGAGATGAACTCAGTTCCGGAATCAATTGACGAGCTAAACAGAAAAATCCGTCAGCTTGAGATAGAGAGAGAGGCCATTAAACGTGAGGGAGATAAAGAAAAACTGACTGACCTTACAAAACAGATAGATGAGTTAAGCAGGGAGAGGGATAAGGAAAATGTTCAGTGGCAGGAAGAGAAAAAGATACTCGGACAGATTCAGAAAATGAAGATTGAGATAGAGGATCTTAAATTCAAGGCAGAAGAGGCGGAGAGAAGTGGAGACTACGGCAAGGTTGCGGAATTGAGATATGGCAGGATAGTCGCAGCAGAAAAAGAGATCAAAGAGCTGATGGAGAAAAAGAAAAAAAGTGAATTCTCTCTAATAAATGAGTATGTTGAACCTGAGGATATTGCAGAGGTGGTGGCAAAATGGACAGGAATTCCTGTAAAAAAGATGCTGGAGAGTGAAAAGGAGAAGTTGTTGAGAATGGAGGATGTTCTCCATAGGAGGATCGTGGGTCAGGAAGAGGCAATATCCGCAGTTTCCGATGCAATCAGAAGGAGCAGGGCCGGACTTCAGGATGCCAAACGTCCGATAGGCTCTTTTCTTTTTCTGGGAACAACCGGTGTTGGTAAAACGGAATTGGCTAAAGCTCTTGCAGAATATCTTTTCAACGACGAGAATATGATGACCAGGATAGACATGAGCGAATATCAGGAGAGACATTCTGTTTCACGACTTGTAGGGGCACCTCCGGGTTACATTGGTTATGATGAAGGTGGACAACTGACTGAATCTGTGAGAAGGAAGCCCTATTCTGTAGTTCTGTTGGATGAGATTGAAAAGGCTCACCCCGATGTTTTCAATATTCTGCTTCAAGTACTTGACGATGGCCGGCTTACAGATAACAAGGGTCGTACTGTAGATTTCAAGAACACAATACTCATTATGACTTCTAATGTCGGCTCAGAGGTGATACAAGATAATTTAAGCAGACTTAACGATAAAAACAGAGATGAAATTTTAGAAAGAACAAAAAATGATGTACTTGAGATACTCAGAGCAAATGTCAAACCTGAATTCCTGAACAGGATAGACGAAATCATAATGTTTCATCCGCTGACAATGGCAAATGTTAAAGAGATCCTTAAACTGCAGATAGATGGAGTAAAAAAGCTGATGGAGGAGAAGGGACTTGTGTTGCAGTTTACAGATTATGCAATGGATTATTTGTGTAATAAAGGATATGATCCGTCATACGGGGCAAGACCTGTAAAGAGGTTACTACAGAAAGAACTAGTCAATGAACTTGCAAAAGCACTTCTTGAGGGAAATCTTAACAAGGAAAAACCAATAATTGTGGACTACTTCGAAGACGTTCTGGTGTTCAGAAACTAATCTCTATAAAGATATCTTTTGATTTTTTGAGTGGCAGTTTTCTCGAAAGGAACCTGCTGCTCAATTATTTCAAGAATTCTTGATGATTTGTTGACCCTTTCGTTAACATATTCCAAAACTTCAGCTTTAATTTTCTTTACCCTATCGCTAAGGTTAATCTCTGCCTCTTCTCTGAATTTGTGCAGAGCTTCAATTTGTTCGTAGTTGAAATAAACCTTGGCAATAAGTTTGCCGTTCATTTGAAGAACCAGAGATTCCAGAACCAGATCATGTTCATTAAGGATTGTCTCAACCTCTTCTGGATAAATATTTTCACCATTTGGACCGACTATCATGTTATCACGTCGTCCCTTCATAAATAAGTATCCGTCTTTGTCAATAAGCCCAAGATCCTTGGTCCTGAACCATCCGTCTTCTGTATAGCATGTGGCAGTAGTCTCGGGATCTTTGTAATAACCCATCATTACATTAGGCCCTTTGACAACAATCTCTCCTATGTTTTTGTTATTTGGATTTATTATCTTCATTTCAATACCTTCGAGACAAGGACCAGTAGATTGCTTCTTAACATGGCCGGGAGCTGTACCAGCCAAAAGAGGAGAGGTTTCTGTAAGTCCATACCCGATTGAATATGGGAAACCCCCATCTGCAAGAAAGCGTTCAACAACTACATCTAGTTTGGAGCCGCCTATCCCAAAAAAGCGAAGGTTTCCGCCGAATGTCTCCAATAGTTTTTTCCCGGCTATTTTATGCAGAGCTCTGCGGATAAAAGATATGGAATAGAGTACCTGCATTGGGAAGTTCTTTGTGAACATGGGGCGGATCTTGTTTTTGTATATCTTTTCCACTATTAAGGGAACGCTCATGATTATCGAAGGCCTTACCTCTTTTAGCGCAGGTATTAATATTGAAGGTGTAGGTGCCCCATCCAGATATACTATATGCGAACCACTAGTAAATGGCTGGATCATTCCAATACTGCACTCATATGCATGAGACAGTGGCAGAATTGACAATAGTTTGTCAGAAGGATTCATTGTAAAGAGCTTGGTACCCATTGTTGTCTGGGCCACCAGATTCGCATGACTAAGCATTACCCCCTTTGATGTACCGGTAGTTCCTGATGTGTATATAATAGATGCCAAGTCCTTAGGGAGTGGCGCAGAGGGAACTGTATAGCACTCTTTTTCCGGAGCTTTTATTATCTCCATGTCATCCATGGAAATTATAAGAGTAAGTTTCTCTGTAATATGTTCCGGTATCTTGTACTGTAATTTTTTTGATACGATTAATGCTGTTGAATCTGAATGCTCAATAACATTGACAATTTCAAATGCTGTAAAATCAGGAAGAATGGGAACAACCACCCGGGATGAAGTTGTTATTGCAAAATATGAGATTGGCCAGTTAGGCATATTATTGCCAAGTACTGCAATTTTTTCACCTTTACCAAGCCCATACTTGTTAAAAATATCTGTAAGACTCTTTACCTTCTCTCCGACCTGCTTATAGGTTATAACTTCTTTATATATAGTAGAAAAAGCCGGTTTGTCGGAAAAATCGATCAGACTTTTACTGAAAAAATCTGCCAGACTTAATTCTGAAACATCGTTATACATATGCGTTTAATGTTCTGTTTATACAAATATACGAATATTATTAGATTTTATTATAATTGCAAATGGCTTGATTTTTGTTAAATTTGCACCTGTTCAATACAATGTATAACCATGTTTTTTATCCATTCACTACAGAAAAGAGTTCTCCGCAAAATACAGCCGGAGAGAGATGTGAGGTTTATGTCTGTTGAGCGAGCCAAAAACGTGTGCTTCGTTTTTGATTTAAGTGAAGAGGGGATTTCCGATGTAATTAAACGTATCACTAAGCTAATGCAGGATAAAAGAATAAATTACAAAGGATTGGCGATTAATCTTACAAATAATCATTCTTCGGAACTTGCCCTTGACTGTCAGATTCAGGTAATGACAAAAAAAGATCTTTCATACATAGGTACACCTGACCCACGGATGATTGAGAGGGTGACAAGCGACACTGCGGACCTGTTTATAGACTTCAATTCGACATACTCCTATACAAATGATTATATAGCACGCTCTTCTATGGCTACTTTCAAGGTTGGCAGGTTGAACTACGAAAATAACCCTTTCGACTTAGTCATTGGAAGCAATGGCAATGTAACCTCCTCACCAAAGGAATTTCTAAAACATCTGTTTCACTACTTATCTTCTATAAAATCTGCATAATGACAGGAGACGACTTTCTTAATTTCAACGAAGAGGAAGACTTCACAGATCAAATTTCCAAGTGTGAAGATGCTTACACAAAAGGTGAAATTGATCTGCTGGACTTTTCTGAAGAGGAGTTTGACTATCTAATTGGTTATTTTATTGACGAGGGCGATGATTCTCTTGTTTACGACTTGACAAGGACTGCGTATAACAAACATCCATACTCTTCTGACCTTGTAGTAAGATATGCCGATGTACTGATCGTGAACAGAGAAGTTATAAGAGCTGTTGAAATTCTTAATAACCAAATGGGAATAGACTCAAGCAACAGCGACATCTATTTTCTTTTAGGCAGAGCGTATTTAAGGCAAGGTGACCATAAAGCTGCAAGGGAGAATATCGACAAAGCCATTGTATTATGCAGCGATGAAGCTGGAGAAATGCTGACGACAGCAGCTCAGGATTACATAGATATTAACGAATACTCAATTGCACTGGAATATCTCAAGGAAGCAGAGAAGCTTGAAGAGCATAACACCGAATTATTCAACGATATAGCGTTCTGTCTTGAAAGATCTGAACAGTTTAAAGAGAGTCTGGTATATTATGAAAAGTATCTGGATTCAGACCCATTTAACGAAAGCGTATGGTTCAATGTAGGAACAATTTATGCTAGGATAGAAAATTTCGCAAAATCACTTGAAGCTTTTGACTATGCATTGGCTCTTGATCCGCAAAACTCATCGGTTCTATATAACAAAGCGATAGTTTATGTTAATACAGAGCAATATAACCTTGCAATTGAGACATTTAAAGAGTTTTTGAAATATGAGCCCGACAACTTTTTTGCGCTAATTGGAATAGCCGATGCCTACCTTGCATACGATAAGCTGGATGAGGCTTTCAACGCCTTTAATGTGGCCCTTGGACTAGACATGGAAAATCTGGAGGCAAATTCCGGACTGGCATACATAAGCATGTTGAAACATGACCATTTCAGTGCTCTTGTATACCTTAGAAGAATTATCAGCAACGAAAGAATGGATCACCTTTTCCTTGATTCTCAGATACTGCTGACATATAAAAGGACAGAACTTCCGGAGTTTCTTGTATATCACCTTGTTGCACTTTACCATATGCGCTCTATTGACTCCTTCATAACAAACCTGGAGACGCTTCTCACAATGGACGAATTGTGGCTGAACAAACTTTACGAGCTTATTCCTAAGTTAAAGAAAGATATTGCAGTATCAAAGAAAATCAGTAAGTTAAAAGAAAAATAACAACACAATATGCAGTCCATACAATTTATCGAATGGTGTCTGGAAAATCTGAATTACTGGACAATTACGCTGTTAATGGCAATTGAAAGCTCTTTCATTCCTTTCCCGTCCGAAGTTGTAATTCCACCAGCTGCCTACAAGGCTGCGGCTGGGGAGATGAATATATTCCTTGTCGTATTCTTTGGTACGCTAGGTGCCCTTATCGGAGCCCTATTCAACTACTTTCTGGCATATTATCTCGGTCGTCCTATAATTTACAAATTCGCCAATAGCCGACTTGGCCGTCTTTGCCTGCTTGACGAGCATAAAGTACAGACTGCAGAATCTTATTTTGTAAAGAAAGGGGCCATCTCAACCTTTGTCGGCCGTCTGCTTCCCGCCATCCGTCAGCTCATTTCCATACCCGCCGGCCTTTCAAAAATGAAGCTATCTAAGTTCATCCTTTACACCTGTCTGGGTGCAGGTTTCTGGAACATTATACTTGCAGCCATTGGTTATGCAATGTACAGTGTAGTTCCAAAGGACCAGCTTATGGACAAGGTTAACCTCTACAGCTCGGAGATATCGACAGGATTTATGATAATTGTTGGAGCTGTCATTCTCTATTTCATTTACAGAGGCGTTTCAAAGCCAAAAAATAGGAGTGAAGTACTTTAAAATATAAAAATAGTATTATCTTTGCACTCCCTAACGGGAAAACCTTTAAGAAGGGGTTCGGTAGCTCAGTTGGATAGAGCAACAGCCTTCTAAGCTGTGGGTCTTGGGTTCGAATCCCAACCGAATCACATGAAAACTGAAGCCTTATGAGATGATCATAAGGCTTTTTTATTGTGCTATAACGAAAAGGATATCAATTATATACATACTCATTTTAGTTTCGTTTTCAAATCGCTATTATTAATATTTTGTTGTTTTGACACACGATATTAAATAATAAAAATTACATTTGTACAAGGTCAATTTGTACAAATAAACGAAAATGTTTTCCAAATGTTTTTCATGTTTTCCAAAAAATCGGATGAATGATAACTCTTAAAATGATGATCCGACCGGATCGACAGAAAAAGGATGGTACCTGGAACGTAAATTTACGAATTTCTTTCCAGAGAAAAACAACTTATATTTCAACTCCATACTTTGTGACAAAATCACAACTCAATAAAGCATTTGAAATCAAAGATAATTTTCTGCAGATGCAGGTTGATGAAGACCTTAATAAGGCAAGAAGAGAAGTGTCAACCTCATATTCCAAACTTTCGGAACTCAATGCTTCTCAAGTTGGAGAATATTTGTCCAACTTTCTATATTCTAAGAAACGGGATGTGATAAACTTTTTCGATTTCGCTAATAACTATATGGCTATCATGGAAGAGAATAACCAAGCATCCAGGAGAAATTATGTTATCTCAGTTAATAAGGTAAAGTCATTTGTAGGTCATGAAGAATTATCATTCTCTGATATTACTCTTGCATTTTTGGCAAGCTTTGATTCATGGCTTAAAAATAATGGAGTTGGTACCCGTGGCCGGTCTTTATATTTGTCCAACCTGAGAGCGATTTTTAATGCAGCAATCCGACATTACAATGATGAAGAGAACGATATTATAAAAATATCCAGAAATCCCTTCAAACGATTCTCCCTTCCAAAAGAAGAGGCTCCGGAAAAAAGAGCCTTGAAATTACACCAAATAAGGGCATTAATAGTCTATAAACCTCAGAAGGAGACAGTCCAATTTGCAAAGGATGTTTTTTTGTTATCATTTTATCTAGTTGGTATAAATACAGTTGATCTCTATCAAGTCAATAAGATTTCTGGAGATAGGATAACTTACAAGAGAGCGAAAACCCGTCACTCCCGGGCTGATGGGGCTGAGATATCAATTAAAATTGAACCAGAGGCCCTGGATCTGATCAAGAAATACCGGGATAAGTCAAACGAGAGAGCGTTGAATTTCCATTTCAGATATTCCACGGCAGCCGGATTCAACTCCTCGGTCAATGAATTTTTAAAAGTGATAGGTAAGAATATAGGTGTTGATGAGTTGGATTATTATGCTGCCCGTCACACATGGGCAACTTTGTTTGTTAACAATTGTGACGGATCGGAATCAGAAGCAGCTTTTTGCCTTAATCATGTATCGGAACACAAAGTAACGACCGGCTATATAAAAAAGGATTTTGCCAGAATAGATAGGGCAAATAGAAAGGTGTTGGATTATGTGATGAAGCAAATTTATTATTTCAAACTAAAATATATTGGCATTTCTTATAAACGCAAATTCTTGATAGGTAAATAAAAAATGCTGTGATTTTATTAGGAAATAGCTGGCATGCTTTGAAAGATCTTCCCATTTATGAGCTTGCCATTCGCTTTTTTGTTTCTTTTTATACCATCACTGCCCCAGGTTCCCCATTGTTTAAAGAAAAATGCTGCACCTTGGGCTTCAACTTGATTTTTAATCCTGGTAACCCATTCTTCTTTCATTGGTCTCGCCTTGTTTCCACTCTCTCCTCCAACAATTACCCAGTCTATATTTGAAAGATCCAATACTCCCAAATCTTCTAACAGTGGTTCACATGATAAAAATTTTATTGGTGCTGAAAGAGTTCGCAAAAAATCAATTCTGTTTTTAGAGCTTGATACGTCAACAGTGACACCAAGCCAGGCATTTAAGGGAATTGGATTTTTAGAAAAATAGCTATTCATTCGTTGGGCTCTTTTTGTCAAGATCTGATAGTTGTGGTGTGGAGTAGCATTAATTACATCCATAACTTTATCTATAAACTCATCCGAAACTTTTTCATGAAATAAATCACTCATTGAACAAACGAAAATATTATGCGGTTTTTTCCAGGAGAACGGTTCATTTAGGGCATTCTCATGTGTTGATAAAATAAAACCATTTATATATTTTTCTTGCCTCATAGCCTGAAGCCTTATGGCCATAGTTTCGGCATAACAATTAGCACAACCAGCAGAAACCTTTGTACATCCAGTTATCGGATTCCAAGTTTTATCGGTCCACTCAATTTTTGTTGTTTTCATTGTTGCAAATTAAAATGTTCTTTTTGGAATTAAAATCAAGATAAAAAACACCTCTTCGAGGTCTAGGATCATTTACGACAACTATTAACTTTTTCTTTTCCAAGTTTCTAAGTATTTCGTTTGTCTTAGGAATGCTTATTCCGTTTTCTATGGCAAATATATATAAATTTTTATTTGATTTTGGAGTGACTAAAAACTCAAGCAATCTTAATTCAAAGTAAACTAATTTTTTTACACGATTTTGGTTACCATCACTAAATAGATCTATTGTCATTTGGCCTTGTCGTATAGGGTCATTATCAATATCATGATTTGTTTCTCCTGTATGCGGATCGATTGTCCAGGCAGCATCTAAAAACTTTGCTAATCCAACAGGGCTATTTGAATAAAATATAATTCCGTAATAGTTTGCACCCTTTTTTATTGAAAATTGTCCTAAATACCCATTATTGGTTCCTAATATAGACTTATAATAGTTATAGATAACACGATGACATTCTGATGGTTTTTTAGAAGAGAAATCAAGGTTTGAGATTTCCAAATATTTTTGAAATTCTGGCTGATCCTTAAATCTGACCAAGTGATGAGAGGAAATAAAAAACATGAAATCAGTTTTTTTCAAGCAAATCAGCTTTTGAAACACATCTTTTGTAACATATTTAATTCCAAACTGATCTAAGAAAATGAACCTTGGAACATTAGTTCTTGATAAAAACTGATTGAACTTTTGTTCAAATAATATATTGAAATCCTCATTGTGGACAGATATTTCAAAAGGGCACTCTGATATTGATCTACCGTTACAAAGGTTATGACTCTGATTTTTTAGACAGATTGAAATTTTATCATCAATATTTTTTTTAAGCGCATCTATTATCGGTCCGGAATTATCATTAAGTGTCAACCTTACTTTACCGCCGTATTGCTTTATTTTTTTACAGTATATTCTTAACTCATCAAGTATTATCAATGGGCTACCCAAAGCCCCAGAAGAATCTAATCCAATCCCAGAAAAAAAATCTGCAATTTCTATAACACTGTATTTTTGTTCGATGAAAACAGGTAGCCAACTTCTTAAATACCTTCTAAACAGTTCTAGTTTAATAAGAGTCCCTTCATCAAAAGGTGTAGCGAAAAACTTTCTATTCATAAATATGAAGCTATTATTACTCTTCCGCTTTTCGGATCATCTCCAGCAGATCCTCGTATGAGTGCTTTATAGGAGAAATAGTATCTTTTCCCACTAAATGAATAGATGGGCCAGTTTTTTTTGCATGTTGTTTAATACAGACAATATGATTAATATTTAATAAGGTAATTTCATTCTCATCAGAGATTTCAATGAAGTTTTTCATGATACAGTTTATTCGTAAAATTTAGCCAATATTTCTTTTTTCTCTGTATCTTGATTTTTAAAAACAACTTTTTTAATAACCCAATAATGAATGCTTTTATTCATTTTTTCGTAAGTGTTCACATATGTCTTGTCTAGGGACCAATTATATGCAGAAACAAAATTTAAGGCATCGATAAGAGATTTAAATTTAGATTCCTTTTTATCTTTTGATATAAAGTTAGCACCAAAATCGAGCTCAACTTTAAATTCATCATATAAGTACGATTGAGTCCCGATGATTACAGCATAAGTATATTTCTCCTCTGAGGCTTTGTTCTCTTGAGAAAATACAACATTGGATATAAGCACAATTAGTACTAATAGTAGAAGCTTTTTCATATTCATAAGTTTAAGTTAATGAGTCAAGTTTTCATATAGTTTAAGATAACGTATTATATTATAAATATCTTGCACCTATTAGCTTTGTTGGATCTAACTCTTTTGAAAATATACAACTCAAAGCAACTTCCCCACGATAGTATGTGTTTCCATCGGCTCCACTTCCCTTTGTTACTTCAGCAAATGTCCCTTTTATAAATCCATCGTACTTTTCTATAAGAATTTTATGTAAATATTCGTTTCCCGCAGGAAGCCATCCATAAAATTCTCCATCAACAATTATTTTAATTGCAAATTTATCATATTCATTATCTGTTATTGCCATTAGAGATACATTATCATGATCGCCAGCCTTAATATTTTTTCTATAATTGATTCCTTTTATAGGAAACATATAAAAAAGAATTTCTTTCTTAGGATTATAATGTTTACGGATCTTTTTAATTATAAATAGAATAAGCATTAGAGGTAAAGCAATAATACAAACTAATAAAATTATAAATATGATTTGAGCTGTTATTTCTGCTGCGTTATTCACTTGGAATGATTTTATTATTAATTTAAGCCATCAAGGCGATTAACCAAAAATCCACAAGGATCTTTGTTACCCTCATAAACGGCACATTTTTACAACGACACATCATGCAGTTTTGGCAGCACCGTCTATGAGATTTTCCGATTTGTTTTCAGAACTATTGATTTTTTTTGCCAACTCCACATTTGTGGCTGTTATCTCTTTCAGCGCTGTAATGATCTTCTCATGCTGATCAACCAATTTTGAGTTTGTTGTTACAAGCATAGAATTAGTTTCTATCAGTTGCCCCAAAATGTCCTCTTTGCTATAATTTTTTTTCTCGTATGAATTAGTTTGTTCACTTAATTGTGAAAATCTATTTTTCATCATTTCACCTACTCCAGTGAGGAGCCACGTCCGATTTATCTCTGGGTATGCACTTAGTATTTCATCAAGCAAATTGTTCGAAAGGCCATTCCTTTCTCTGAGGACTTGAGATGTTTTTACACCTCCTTTGTCATTGTATCTAGAGGAAAATTTATGTGCAGAGATCTTGTATACCTCTGTTATTATTTTCTTTAACCTCCTATTTACTTCAAAATCAGCCATTAAAATAATAGTAATAAAAATTATAACAAAATGCTTTGATGTTAAAACAAAATGCTTTACATTTGCATAAAGTTTCATTAATTATGTACAAAAGTACACTATAAAGCTAAAAAATAAATAGCAAAATAACGCTAAAAATGAGCAGTATGAATAAATTTTCTTTTATGAAAGGATGGCAGCAAGTGCCGAAAGGTAAGCTGCATCAAGTGAAGCAAGAGATTATGGCCAGTCTTCAAATAAATGCTTATTCGAGTTGGCTGACAAGATTATACGGAAAAGTAGAACCTAGAAAGAGTGAAGCTGAAGCCATTGAGAATATCTTTTCGAAAATTGGGATTAAAGACATCTGGGGGAGGTAAGTAAATAACAATGAAATGTAACAAAATAATGGAAAAAATGAATTTTACTAAAAAGAAAATTTCTGTAATAATTACAGAAACTCACGAGCTAAATGATGCGAGAGTTTTTCGTTTGTTAAACGAGTATCCTGGGTCAGAAATTCTCAAAAGTTTAGTTGTGACAATAATAGAGGAAAAGAATCTAGAGGAATCAAAACCTGATGCCTTTGAGGAAACAAAGGAGATGCAAATCAAGAGAGTCGAATACGATAAGAACAACTTATACTTCATAAGCCAACTTGAGAAACTTAAATATATGATAACAGAAATTTCGGAAAAGCTCAAGTCGATAACAACTCATAATGAAAAGTAGCGTTTTCCATGCCCATGCCTTTCAGGATTATATTGACGGTATCTGCAACAGTATTTAAGTCACGAACAGAATCAGAGCAAAAATAAAAGTAAACACGAGAATTCTCCTTTTCGAAATACGCAAATGAACTTCCAAATGCTTCTTGTAAAGCAAAAAAGCGACTGCAAAAATCTACATAGGAGTAACCGTAATCAGTAATTGACTGAAATGAGATCATAGAAGAGACTTTAAAAAATGACATACATGTTAATTTTAAATTCTAAGGTAATTTAAAATCTGGACAAATCAAGAAAATCATGTTTAGAATTCAATTAACCAATAGAGAAGAGCAGATTGCTGAACTACTGGCTTGGGGTGCATCCAAGAAAGAGGTTCCAGATCTCTTAATGACGAAACCCGGGAAAAGGCCCATTGCCATCAGAACAGTAGAGAACACTGTCAGAAACATCTATGAAAAGCTTGGAATCCAAAAGGTGAATGAACTTTCAGCATGGTACTTCTGCACCCATTTTCACATTTCGTTTAATTTATCACCACTTCAAAAACGACTGATTGCTGTGTTGCTCTTCATCAGCATTGCACCATCTGAAATTATAACACTGAAGGATGCGATCCGGCCAAGGATTACTATTAGAAACCAAAGAATAGCAGAGCTCTACCCTCAGAGAAGGAGAGAAGATACATTCACCTTAGAACTCATATAAAATGACACATAATGGTAAAATCGTAAGTATGGAATTCCTGGAGTTGAAAAACCTCCTCGCGGATGCCGTTGCTATTGGATGTAGAAAGGTCCAGATCGAGACGATGCAAATCTCTCCATATATCTCAAAAAATGAAGCATATAAGAGATATAGTCGAAGGTTGGTCGATCGCTGGATACGTGAGGGAGCAATCAAGCAAATAAAGGATGGAGATTCCAACTATAAAATCAGGATTAACCGATTGGAGATAGAACAGGCGGCATCAGCAAGTAACCGGGTATCATTTTACAAAAACAAGGAGAAATGCTTAGAGGAGAAATCAGAGAGCTGAAGAAACGTCTCCGGGAGCTGTGTTTTTCCTATAAAGAGGAGCTGACACAGGTTGAGACTGTGGTTGATCAGTACAATCTTCTTTATGATGTGCAGGAGAGAGCCAGGATGGAGTTTCGGAAGAAACTAAAGACCAGGGATGTCTTGTATGAGGTGGGGAAGATCTTCGGTATAAGTACACAGACCCTTTACCGGGCAAGATCGGCAGTAAAATCGGCCAGAGCCGGTCAGGAACCCAAAAAATATGCAAAAAGGACTTTCAATAATATCAAGTATAATCTTAAATCCAGATAGTTATGAAAATTTCAAAATTGGGAAAAATGATCATCCTGTTTATTTTATGTATCGCCCTGTCCGCTTTCTCTCTTCATACCTGGGCAGGCTATGGCCCGCTTACAATCGGCTCCTATTTATCATCAGCTCTAATACACATTGTAGTGCCCATGTTCCTTTTATGGGCAGTGCTTTATCGGAAGATACAGACCCGAGGTGGAAACAATATCCAGACCATCCGGCGCATGCAGAGAGGAGATTGAAACTTTAGTCATCGGCCAGAGAAGTATTGTAAATAATTTTCAAATCATACCTAATACCCACTATGTCAGATAAAATAAAAATTTCGATCTCTGCTTATGGAGTAACCCATTCCACTGAGATTGATGATGAGTGTTCGGCTCAGGAGTTCATTAACGCAATCCTGGATGCAGCTAATTCCGGGATATTCACCAAAGATGCATTGAAGAATGCTATAGAAACAGCTGCATTAAACATTAAGTTATGAGATCGGTAATTATTGGTTGGTGGAGTGCCGGAATAACGAGTACCGTCGCATGTAAAATAGCCTTGGAACTATATGACAATGTTGAGTTGGTCTATATAGAGTCAGGGAACCTTCACCCGGATAATATCCGATTTAAAAATGACTGTGAAAAGTGGTATGGCCAGGAGATCCGGATTGTACACAACAGCTCCGGCTATGAGAGTCAGATAGACGTCATTCACAAAACCAAGTACGTCAATGGACCAGAGGGTGCGCGCTGTACCCTTGAACTGAAGAAGAAAACAAGATGGGAGACCGAGGAGCTGCTGGCCAGTGAAGGAAAGAGGGTTGACTATCAGGTATTCGGATTTGAATTTATGCGCAGGGAGGTGAACAGGGCAATTCGCTTCCTGCAACAGTACCCTGAGGCCAGCCCTCTTTTCCCGTTGATAGAAAAAGGACTTGACAAGGACGCATGTGCCGGCATTCTGATAAATGCCGGGATAGAGATTCCGGAGATGTACAGGATGGGTTACCCGAACAACAATTGCCTGGGTTGCATCAAGGGAGGTAAGGGATATTGGAACAAGGTGAGGGTGGATTTTCCGGAGATATTCCAGGAGATGGCCATGGCAGAAAGGGTAGCCGGCCACAGCTGTATCCGGGACACTTTCCTGGATGAGCTGGATCCGGAAGCAGGAAGATCCATGCGGATAGTAATGCCCAACTGCGGTACTTTCTGCGAAGTAGAGTTAGGAGACATCGAGGATGCAAGCCTGGACCCAATCATGAAAGGAGTGGTAAGCATTTATGATACTGCAAGAATGAAACTCAAAAAATCAAAAGACTACTAAAATATGAAAGGAGTTTGCAAATACTGCGGATGTACGGAAAATACCGCCTGTTATCACCCTGATTATGGCAACTGCTGGTGGGTGGATGATAGCGAGACTGTCTGTTCTCATTGCCAGATGACCGGCAAGGATGTAATGGCAAAAAAGACCAAGGCCAAACACAATCTTATCTACAGGATCCGCAAGGCCGGTCAAGGCCGTGTGGTTACGTCGCAAAAAACGATCTATTTCTTTTACGAAGAACCTGAAAAGGTCACTACAAGAAAACATGTCAGACTTCAAAAGGAATATGGATTTATGATTCAATCGGAACTTGTAAAATAAAGGAATATGAAACTAAAATTATTTGCACCAACAAGATTAAACAAGCCCTCAATTTCTCTCTATAAAAATGGAGAATTCCGGATCAGTCAATCATTGGCTGATATCATGGGAGCAAAAACAGGATCCAGGATACAGGTTTTTCAGGACGAAGAAGAACCAACGGACTGGTACATCAAGTTTAACACGGAAGATGGATATCTTCTACGTAACAAATCGGGAAAAGGGGCGGGATACGCATTTTGTAGCAAACCACTTGTAGAGGCGATTAAAAACAGCGTCAAAATTCGTGATGGCGCTAAGTTTATTATGCCGGTCTCCTCTGAGCCCGATCCCGAACTTCAAGTCTATGCAATTCTCACAAGTGTTTTAAAATAGTCGTTATGAAACCAATAAGATTCAAAGAGTTTAATAAAATGTTGACAAAGCCTGACGCCATGAGCGATGAGCAATGCAAGAGTCTGCCGGTGTTCAACGACGGTCAGAAAACGATATCCTGCTGGAAATTGAATTTTACAGATCGTCTCAAGGTTCTGTTTTATGGCCGGCTCTGGCTATCCGTCCTGTGGGGAGGTGGAACTCAGCCTCCGGTATGTCTTGAGTGTGACAAACCTGTTTTTAAGAAATTAGCTGAAAAATAAACAACTATGGATGCAAAATCACAAGTAAAGGTCATAGAAAAAGGCTTCATTATTATCCGGGTTGATGATTATCCTGCCATCAGGATACAGTTCAAGGACGAGGAACACAGAGAGTGGACCACTCTGAATAATTTCCCTACCAAAACTGCCAGAGACAGAGCGTTTAATGATCTGCTGGAGCAACCTCTTGTCATAACGGATCAGGTCCTTTAACCAGATGAAAACAGAAGCCATTTTTGCACTACAGGAGATCCATGTGTCCGGGGAAAGAGTTGACAGACTTGAAACCCGGGCCGGGTCTTTATCTCAGAAAATAAACCTATAAATTGATTGACGATGAATCAGATCTATTTATACAACGGAAATTCAGTCACCTTTCAATTTGGCAACGGTGATGTTATGGTTAATGCCACTGAGATGGCCAGACCCTTCGGCAAAAGAGCAGCTGAGTGGTTAAGGCTTCCGTCCACCATGCAATTCATGTCTGCATTGGAAGCTATGGGAAAATCCCATAGGTCGGAATTGATAGTTACCGAGAACGGTGTCGGCACCTGGTTGCACGAAGATGTCGCTATCGAGTTTGCACGCTGGCTCTCTCCTTCTTTCCTCATATGGTGCAATGACAGGATCAAGGAGCTATTGAGACACGGAGTCACTGCATCACCAAACACGATTGAGGATTTCCTTAATAATCCGGATTTTCTCATAGACGCTCTTAATGAATTAAAGAGAGAACGGGCCGAAAAACAAATAATTCACGGAAAGAACATACAGTTGCAGGAGACGATCTTGAGACAAACTCCTCGAGTTAGGTTCTCTGAGGCTGTAGAGGCATCTCAGCAATCCATCTTGATTGGAGACCTGGCCAAGGTGTTATTCCAGCGTGGTGTTGAAATTGGTCAAAACAGGTTGTTCAAAATCCTACGTAGTAAAGGTTATCTATGTAGTAAGGGTGACCTGTACAATTCTCCTACTCAGCGTTCCATGGAAATGGGTCTTTTTGAGATCAAGAAAAACCTGGTCATCAAAGCAAATGGAACGACCCTGGTAACGTCAACACCAATGGTAACCGGCAAAGGACAGGTCTATTTTGTAAATAAGTTTTTGGATAAGAAAGATAAAAATTTAAGTAGTAAATCATGAATATTACAGAAGAAACGGCTCTTTACGGAAAAGGGCCAGAACCGATTAAACTCGGTGACAAATATTGGTTTATCAATCTTGATTTAAACTTATCATTATGCCGTATTCACGAAGCAGTTTTCAGGGGTTATCCCTTCGATAAAGCAAGGATTAAGGATGGCAATTGCTTCAGGACAGAACAGAAAGCAACTGTTGGACTAAAGAAGATCAAGGAAATATTCATTTCTAATATGGATCAGTTAAATACCTAAATAGAATGTAATAATAAGTACATCAAAAAGATATAAAAGAATTTTCAATCAAATATTACACAAATCACAAACTATTAAAGTTATGATCAAACTAGGACAAAAAATCAGAGACCGCGTGACCGGACTGGAAGGAATTGCAACAGCAAAGGTTGAATACCTGAATGGATGTATTCAATTTGGCTTACGGCCACCTGTTAAAGCAGATGGCACACTACCGGATGTGCATTACATAGATCAAGGACAGCTGGAGGTTGTTGGTGAGGGGATACTAATTAAGAAAAGGGATACCGGCGGTCCGCAAAGGGATTGTCCTAAATCGTAGAGTGTTATCTTATTTAATTCAAATCAATTACAAAAATGAAAAAGACACAAAAAAATGAAGAGGTCCTGTATGGGGACATCAGAGACAAAATCAAGTCATTTGAGGACGCTAGCGAGACAAAGGGACAGGATTCTAATGCTCTTCCGGTTGTAGATAATCTCCTGGAGAAGGACCGTAAATCCATTATCGCTTTTATTAAGCTTACAAGTATTATCCGGGCATTGAACGAAGGATGGGAACCTGATTGGAAAGATTGGAATCAGCGCAAATGGTTCAACTATTTTTATTATGATTCGGCCTCCGGTTTCGTCTACTCGCTTACGCATTATACGCTTACGTATTCGTTTATCGGCTCCCGGCTTTGCTTTAAAGACCCTAAGGTTGCAGAATATGCAAGAGAACAATTCAAACAATTGTATATAGACTATCTTCTTATTGATGGTCCAGACAGTTCTGAAGTAAAATAACTTAATCAGAGTCTATTATGAAAACATTACAGATTGACGAAAAGAATGCACGGGCGTTATACAAGGGAGCCTCAAAAGAGTTTAAGGCAACTCTGGAAGATACGTTTGGAAAGGAGTTTTTCTCAGGGAACATCACCGATCGTATAAAAACACTCGATGATGTTTTTATCGAAAATGGTCGGGATCCTGAAGAGATAACAGCCATACTCGAAAATTCAGACTTAGAAGAAGATGAAAAATATTATAAAATATTAAAACATATCACCAGGGCATTGAACGAGGGATGGGAACCTGACTGGGCAGATTCCTCTCAGGGGAAATATTACCCTTGGTTAGAGTTTAGCCGTTCGGCCTCCGGTTTCTTCTTCTCGATTACGTCTTTTTACGCTTACGGTTACGATTATCGGCTCCCGGCTTTGCTTTAAAGACCCTAAGCTTGCAAAATATGCAGGAACTCAATTCATTGATATTTACAACAAATATTTACTTGCAAAATAGCAAATATGTCAACAGAAGATGATGGATCACTAGCATGTTTAGGTATACCTCCTGATGTAAATCTCAGGAGGTTTAACTGCAAGGAAACTACTCAGCAGAATTTAACAAACCTCTCTTTTTGGGTTATTGATTTCTTTGAAAATGTAAAGACAAGATTTGGAGAAAACCGTTTCCTTGTTAAGATCAAATACAATCTTGATGACAAAGAAGAGGATGCCCGCAAGTTCTTTACAAATTCATTTGAGATTAAGTATGTACTTCAGAGAATTAAGGAGTTGAATAAGTTTCCGCGCAAAGTGACTATGAAAGCTTCCGGGACTAGGTATTATTTTGAATGATTAAGGTTGTCAGCTCTATGGGTGTACCGTTCGGCCTCCGGTTTCGTCTACTCGAATACGAATTATACGAATACGAATACGAATATCAGCTCCCAGCTATGTGGGAAAACAAAAGAGCAGGGACCTTGCCTCTTGGCAAAAAATAAACGATTACAGAGAGTATTGGTAAGGAAACTGAAGATTCTCTTAAAACCAGCAAAAACGATGAAAAGACTCAGTAATTTATATGATCAGATCTGCAGCATGGAAAATCTTATCCTGGCTGACCAAAAGGCACGTAAGGGAAAACTACGCTCTTATGGTGTTATCCGGCATGATATCCACAGAGAGAAAAATATAAAAAACCTGCATGAAGCCCTGATGAGCGGATCTTATCGTACATCCGGTTACACTATCTTTAAGATTTACGACCCAAAGGAGCGTGAGATTTACCGTCTGCCTTATTATCCTGATAGGATTGTACATCACGCAATAATGAACGTGCTTGAGCCAATTTTCGTCGCAATATTCACAAAAGACACATACAGTTGCATAAAGAGCAGGGGAATTCACGGAGCTCTTGTAAGCGTGAAAAAGACACTTAAAGAAGATCCTACCGGGACAACCTATTGTCTTAAGCTTGATATCAAAAAGTTCTATCCTTCAATCGATCATGAGATACTGAAATCGATAATCCGGAGAAAGATAAAAGATGTCCGGCTATTGTCACTGCTTGACGAAATTGTTGACTCAGCTCCCGGTGTTCCGATCGGTAATTACCTATCACAATATTTCGCCAACCTATATCTTGCATATTTCGATCACTGGTTAAAGGAAGTAAAGCACGTAAGTTATTATTTCAGATACGCTGACGATATGGTAATTCTTCATAGCAGCAAGCAATATCTGAGAGACCTCTTCAATGAGATGCAGGAATATTTAAGTACTGAGTTAAATCTTACAATCAAAGGTAATTGGCAGATATTCCCAGTCAAATCACGGGGGATTGACTTCCTGGGATATGTTTTCTTTCACACACATATCTTATTACGCAAGGGTATCAAGAGCAGGTTCTGCAGACGGGTATCAAAGCTGAATAAAAGAAGTTTAAATGAAAAAGATTATAAAAAATCAATTTGCTCATGGCTGGGATGGGCCAAGCATTGCAACAGCAAAAATTTACTGAGTAAGATATTATTGCAACCGACATAAAACTCTATAATTAATAAAATCAAACGGATAATAATGAACACAAATTCAGGATACTTAGTAAAAACCAAATCAGGCAAAACGGGCAGAACCTACAGCTCAAAAGGGCTTGTGAATGACAAAGTTCCGGTTTACTTAGAAGAAAGCAAGTTTGAGTATTCAGAAAAGGCAATCCTATGCGATAAGGATTCTCTCAAAGTAATAGGATTTATAGATTAAAAATAAAGCAGAAATGTATAACAGAAGAACATGGCTAAACAAAGAAGATTCACCTTCAATAGGCAATGTGGTGGCTTTTGAGGGAGAAGTTTTGTGGAAAGGGGAGAAAATTAAAAGCGCCTTTCTGTCTGTATCAGATTGTAATGTTTCGGCTAGACTCCATAAAACCGATGAAGATACAATTGAAGATTTTATTGATAAGATGAAGCTGCTAAAAAACGAAATAGAGCTATTTATCAATTACTTAGAACAACAACCAATATTATGACACATAAAAATTAGAAAATGACAGACCTGGATAAATTTAAAGAGCTATACGAATCAGTTGGCATAAAGCTCACTGAAGCTACCTACCCGAATGGCACCAGTACCCTTACACTAGGTGTGGATAGAAATAAAAAATTTGGAGGAGACATCAACGTCTATTCAGATATTGAATTTGACCAGGATGGAAAATTCATCTGCCAAAATTTCTTTGATTAATAAAAAGTTAAATAATTATATTATAACCATGACAACAATTTTCCTTCCTTATCTCGATTTCAACCGGCATTTTCCGACAATAGTAGCCCTTTATGATGCCAAGGCAGCTGAGTACAACGGACAAGTGGCAATCGAACGCGATTCAGGAGATCGCTCAAGAAACTTCCTTAAAAGCTCACACAGGGAGCTGTATTTTGACTTAATCCGTGCGATCAAAGGTAAAATGGCTAGTGATATGCTAGTCTTCAAGGATGCCCAAAAACTGCTTGCCATTGCTGCTGGATCCATGATAGTTCTCCAGACGAACAGGAAGAGATTGTCGGAAAGGACGAAAAAAAGCGAGGTTACGATCTATAGACTCATCGAGAGGCTCATAGATGCAAGGATACTTACCGAGAAGGTAAACCACGGCACTCAGAGGGACTTTGAACTTCATCTCCGACCAGACATGGTACCTGTTTCGGACGCGAAAAGCGAGAAATTTAACCCCCTGGCCTTTATTTTGAAAAACTCAATAGACAGTGCGATTCAGGAGACCTTACGTTCAATTTGCACGCCATGTTCTAGTAACAAGAACTCTTTTAATAATAAAATAATCACAGGGAACTTACCAGAACACGATGCGGTATCACCTGCGGTGATGAATTACAATGAACAAACTAGAACTATTCACGGGAACACAGGAGATCCAGTCACTTGTGCCGACGAATTGTTCGCCTCAAAGATCGCAAAAATTAACATGTTTGCAGGCAAGGGAATATTGGTCAATGCTTTTGGAGTATCCCTAAGCCCGGAAAATGATTTGAAAATTAACACATCTAAAAATAAAGCCGGTGATTATGGGCGGAAAATTGAAGAATTGAGGAAGAAAGAGGAGGAAAGATCCCGGATATATTCGATGCAACTGGTAGAATTTGTCATATCCATTCTCTTCGGAGACCGGACAATCTATAAGGCTGAAAGAGAGAAAGCTTACAAGCATGCACAATATTATTTCAAGATGTTCAATACCGGTCCGGACTGTGAAAGAGCCATGGAAGGTTATCGGGAACGAGTCAGAATGGTCCAGCGATATCTGGAGAAGCATAAAGAATTCGACTTTTCAAACATATTTCCTGCCAGGTACATGGATCCGGAGAATTACCAGTGCAGCTTTATCATGACTCAGAAATGGCTCAAGAAACAAAAGGAATATCACGAGTTGCAACAAAAGACCCGAAAACTGAAGACCGAGGAGGCAATTCTCACCTACGCTCTGACTAGAATGGTGAAATGGAAGAATCCATCATCATTCGAGTATTGGAAAACATACGTTATCAATAAGGCTCCAGGCAAAGTCATGGACTATGAAACCAGGGCACTGAGCATTATAAAATCAGCAAATTAACTCAAACAACTTAAAACTTAGCATATGTCGAATTTTGGAAGCGATCAGTCAAAATTTAAGATGGTGTTATACCTGAAATCCGGTGAGAGGAAGTGCTTTTACTCACTCCTGAACGAGGAGAAAAAAAGTGATGAAGTTGCCATCAGAGGGATGAAACGGAGACTGCTGGACAGAATGTACAAAGGGAAATATCAGACAGCTTTGATATACAACCGTATAAC